>MDTD01186049.1_pt1 | contig 17167 bp, 15 predicted proteins | sample 811221 | NCBI WGS metagenome assembly MDTD01 (sample SAMN05326646, study PRJNA326480) | marine metagenome | isolation source: seawater | place: Pacific Ocean: South West | collected 2011 | reverse complement strand
CGCCGATCCAAGCGATGATCAAGCACCTTGAAAAGGTCGGGGACATAAAAATGCTGTCTATTCGAGAGCATAGATTTCCTTTTTTAAAAAAAGTAAGAGATTGGAATCGCTTTGAGGAAAATACAGGTGGAACATTAGTAGAGAAATGTTGTCACTTTTTTGATTTGATGAGGATTATTTTAGATAGTGAAGCAGTAAGGGTATATGCAAGTGGAAATCAAGACGTTAATCATTTAAATGAAAAATATAACGGTAGAGTTCCTGATATAATAGATAATGCTTATGTAATAGTAGATTTTGAAAATGGTACAAGAGCACTTTTAGAATTATGTATGTTTGCAGAAAACTCTGATTTGCAAGAAGAAATTTGTGGATTAGGTGATAAAGGTAAAATATTTACTGGTGTTCCTTCACACCTTTCTGGAAGAAATTCATCAGAATTGACATTAGGTCTAAGAGGTAATGTTGAAATTTTTAAAGAAACGATATCAGTCGATGAGAAAATTTTAAAAGCAGGTCATCATCATGGCTCAACTTATTTTGAGCATTTAGCATTTATCCGTGCATTAAATAGTAACTTCATACCAGAAGTTTCGCTTGATGATGGACTAAAAGCAGTTGCAATAGGACAAGCAGCAGAAATTTCTGTAAAAGAAAAAAGATCTGTTTTGATGAATGAGTTAGACTAAATTTTCATCAAATTCGATACCCATTTATGAAAAGTATGAGTTGGACCATCCATAGATTTTGAAAACTTACCACCATCAAAAAATTTTCCATCTCTTCCTTTTTGCATTCCCTCTACAGCAAAAACATCCTCTTCAAAAACTTTTTTCCATCTTTCAGTATTTTTTCTTCTCTTTTCATGCATTTCTTTTGAAATCATTTTTTCAGAAGAATAAAAAATTCTTATTCTTTCTCTTGTTTTCTTTAGAGATTTAGGTTCTAAAATAATTGAGAAAATATGATCACAATGAACACCTAGAAGAACATTTGGAAATAATGAAATATATTCAGCACCTAACTTCCACTTTTTCGATAAATTTTTAAAATTAGAAAATAAAGGCAAATTGTTTTCAGATAAAGTTTCATAATGATAACTTCCTTGACCAGAAAATAAATAATTGTCATTGATCGCATAATGATCTTCAAGTCGAGAATATTGGTTAAGTGAGGGGTGGACCCAAGGCAGGTGATATGCATCACAATAATTTTCAACAGCAAGTTTCCAATTGCATTTTAAATTAAATGTAATTTAGCTATCATCTTTTGAAAAATATAATTTTTGGTTAAATTCTCTCCATCTATTTATTAGACTAAAATGAACTTTATCAAATCTGTCTTTATTTTTATTAACATTAATAAAAACAATTCCTAACCATTCATGGCATTTAATTTCAAAAAGAGATAAATTTTTACAATCAATACCTTCGTCATGGTTTTTGTTTGCCCCCCCTACATGAGGGGTTTTTAATAACTTCCCATTTAAAGAATAGGACCAAGAATGGTAAGGACATACAATTAAACTACTTTTAAGTTTTCTGGATTTTTCAAATAAAATCATACCTCGATGTCTGCATGTATTTTGGAAGACTCTAATTTTTTTAGTTTTATCCTTAACTACTATTAGTGGTAAACCTAAAAATTTTAATGCTTTAACATAACCAACACTACTCAAATCACTCGAAAAACAAAGTGCTGACCATTCGTTAAAAAATAGATTTTCCTTCTCTTTTAAAAATTTAGATTTTTTTATATAGTGGTTATTTTTTAGTCCAAATGCATCTATTGTATCTTTGAGAACATCTGAATATTCGTTTGGGTTATTTAAAAATGGATTTTTTGACATAAATAATCATCATATTATTAGTTAATAAATTAATAAAATGATTGACACATACATTAAAATTTACAAATGTTTTTTTAATTTTTTTAAAGGAGATATTAATGAGTAAAATAAAAAACGTAATCGGTATTTTTACGACTTTTCTTTTTTTGTTAGGGTTTACTAATATTGTCTATTCTGATGGTCATAAAAAAGTTGATTCTATTCACTTTCTTATTCCTGGTGGAGCAGGTGGTGGTTGGGATGGAACTGCAAGAGGAACTGGTGAGGCGTTAACGAAATCAGGATTAGTTGGTAAGGCAACATACGAAAACATGTCTGGTGGTGGTGGTGGGAAAGCCATTGGATATTTGATTGAAAATGCAAAAAGCAATCATGGAACTTTAATGGTTAATTCAACACCAATAGTAATTCGATCCCTAACTGGAGTGTTCCCACACAATTTTAGAGATTTAACTCTTGTTTCAGGGACAATAGGTGATTACGCAGCATTAGTTGTTCATTCAAAATCAAATTTGAAAAATATGAAGGATTTAATTTCAGCCTACAATACAAATCCATCAAAAGTAGCCCTTGGAGGTGGATCTGTTCCAGGTGGAATGGATCATCTTGTTGCTGCAATGGTTATGCAATCTGCTGGAGCTGATCCTACAAAAGTAAAATATGTCCCATATGATGCTGGTGGTAAAGCAATGGCTGGTTTATTATCAGGTGAAATATCTGCATTATCAACTGGATTTGGTGAAGCTGTCGAATTAGCAAAAGCTGGCGAGGTAAGAATTCTTGGGGTTACTTCAAACAACAGAGTTGACGCATACAAAAATGCACCAACTATGAAAGAACAAGGTATTGATACTTATTTTGTTAATTGGAGAGGATTTTTTGCAGCTCCAAACTTACCTTCTGATAAACTTAAAGCATATCAATCAGCAATTGAAGCAATGTATAAAACTCCAGAATGGGAAGCAGTGCGTTCAAGAAATGGATGGGAAAATATTCACAATCCAGGTAATAAATTTAAAATTTTCTTAGAAGGACAAGAAAAAGAAATTGGCGATCTAATGAGAAAACTAGGTTTTCTATAAAATTATTTTATATCTATCCAGCTAATTTTTAGCTGGATAGTATCGATTGATTAAATAATGTCATTAGATAGATGGATTGCATTAGTTTTAATTTCCATTTTTGTTGTGTATGGATACACAGCATTTTTTTTAATGGATGATTTACTTCCACCTATTTTAAAAAGAAATCCAATTTGGCCATCAACTTTTCCAAAAGTTCTTTCAGTATTAGGTATAGTCTTTTCTTTATTCATTCTATTTAGATTTGAAAAGGAAACGTCCCAGAAAAAGGGGGAAATAGATTTAAAAAATTTTTTTAAATATAAGATTATTGATACATCAGCTTTCATCTTTTTTATGATTTTATATGCATTACTATTAAGAAATCTTGGTTTTTTATTATCAACTTTTCTTTTTTTGTTTAGTGGAAGTTGTATACTTGGGGAAAAAAGAATTATTCGTTCATTGTCAATCACATTAATTGCAACTTTTTTTATATGGTATTTAGTTAACACTGTCTTAGGAATATATTTGAGTCCATTTCCTGAATTTGTAAATAATAATTTAATTGGTATAAAATGATTGATGGATTTTTAATAGGTTTGGAAACGGCACTTTCTATTAAAAACTTATTTATGGTAGTGGGTGGATGCATAATTGGGACATTTATTGGTATGCTTCCAGGTCTTGGTCCCATGTCGATAATAGCTATTATGATACCTGTTGCAATATCTATTGGTGATCCATCAGCAGCACTAATTTTACTTGCTGGGGTATATTATGGGGCTATATTTGGTGGATCTACATCTTCAATACTTATAAATGCACCTGGTGTAGCATCAACGGTTGCAACAAGTTTTGATGGATATCCCCTTACTAGGCAGGGTAAAGCAGGAAAAGCTCTTACTGTAGCAGCAATTTCGTCTTTTGTTGGAGGTACAATTGGAGCTTTACTCCTAATTTTCTTTGCTCCCGGATTGGCATCTTTTGCTTTATTATTTCATTCTGCAGAATATTTTGCATTGATGGTTGTTGGCTTATCAGCAATATCTGCTTTTGCAGGATCAGGACAAGTTTCTAAAGCATTGTTAATGACGATTTTAGGTTTAATGCTCTCTACAATTGGAGAGGGTGTTTTATTTAATATGCCAAGATTTACAATGGGTATATTAGACTTACAATCTGGGATTGGATTTATTACTTTGGCAATGGCTATGTTTGCTGTTCCTGAAACATTGTTTTTAGTTCTTGATCCAAAGCGATCAGGAAAAGTGAATCAAAAAAATTCTGAAATAAAAAATTTAAGAATAACAAAAGATGAAGCAAAAATAATCTCCCCAGTTGTTTTAAGACAATCCATACAGGGTTTCCTCATTGGAGTTTTACCTGGTGCTGGAGCAACTATTGCGTCTTTCTTAGGATACGCTGTTGAGAGAAATTTAGCTAATAAAAAAGAACAAGAGAAATTTGGCAAGGGTTCAGTCAAAGGTCTTGCAGCACCAGAGAGTGCAAATAATGCAGCCTGTACTGGCTCATTTGTTCCACTTTTAACTCTTGGTATTCCAGGATCAGGAACGACTGCTATTTTACTTGGAGCATTAATTGCCCTAAATGTTTCACCAGGCCCTCGCTTGATGCAGGACCAACCTGAAATTTTCTGGTCTGTTATTATATCAATGTATATAGGTAATGTCATTTTACTAATTTTAAACTTACCTCTCATTCCTTACATAGCAAAAATACTTACAATACCCAGAACATTTTTAATTCCATTTATTCTGTTTTTTACTCTTATGGGAGCGTATATCGGTCAAAATAATCCTACTGAATTGCTAATATTAGTTGGATTAGGAATAATTGCTACAATTTTAAGAATTGCCTTATATCCACTTGCCCCTCTTTTAATTGGATTTATACTTGGTCCAATGCTAGAGAATAATTTTTCTCGAGCTACACAATTGTATGATGGGATTGGATTTATTTGGGAACGTCCTATGACAACTGTTTTACTTTTGATAGCATTAATTTTAATTGCTTTGCCTTTTTTACGTAAATTAAGTGTTAAGCATTGAAAATTTAATTGTTTAACTTTAGTTATATAATTTTTAGTATAATTTTAATCATCAGATAAATGATATAGGAAGCAATGATTAAAATTGTAATGTAAATTAGTAAATCAACAATTTTCCAAATGGTTGGCATAATAAATTAAATGAAACAATATACAAAAAAAATCAACATTATTAATAATGGATTAAATATAAAAGATATTACTCAAGAGATAAAAATCTTTATAAAAAATTCTGAAATTATTAACGGGTTTTTGAATTTAACAATTTTACATACCACAGCTTCATTAATAATTCAGGAAAATGCAGATTCTGATGTTCTGAAAGATTTACAAATTTTTTTTAATAAATTAGTACCTATGGATGAAAAGTATAACCATTCAATTGAAGGTATTGACGATATGCCTGCACATATTAAATCAGCAATTACAAATCCTAGCTTGTCGCTGAGTGTTTTAAATCGTAAAATTCAGTTAGGAACATGGCAAGGTATTTATTTATTTGAACATAGAACTTCATACAGAGAAAGAATTGTACTTGCTCATATAATGGGTGATTAGAAAACAATTTGTAGTTAAATTTTAAAATCTATCTATTATAAATTTTAGGATGTTTTGAATGATTAAAAAGTTTACTTTATTTATTGATACAACTTTGTTCGATTTGGGCAGACAATTTAAATGGAGTTATCTACCTCCATTGATGATTTATGTGGCTGCTGGTATATCTGGACTAACAGGTATTGTTGGAACATTTTTTGTAAAAGATTATTTAAATTTATCAGCAGCATTTTTAGCAGGATTAGGATTTTGGGCAGGAATACCATGGGCTTTAAAAATGCCCCTTGGTCATATTGTTGATTTGATTTGGAAGAAAAAAAATTACATGGTTTTTCTTGGAGCAGGTCTTATAACCCTAAGCTTATTAATTATGTATGGATTGATTTTACATACAAAATTTATGAGTAAAACTTTTACTGTAGAAACTTGGTTCGTTATAAGTGTTATTTTAGCACCTGTAGGTTATGTTATTCAAGATGTGGTTGCAGATGCAATGACTGTTGAAGCTGTCCCAATTATTAATGATTATGGAGAAAGATACACTCCGGAAGAAATTAAAATAATGCACACTACAATGCAAACCTTAGGTAGATTTGCAATCATAGGGGGAACAGTTTTAGTTGCATTGGTAAATGTTGTTTTATTTAGCAATGTAGAAAATCTAGATCAAGATGGTAAAATAAACTTGTATGGCCAGATATATTTGTATGCATTAATCATTCCTTTGGTTTCAGTTGGAGGGGTTTTTTTAGCGGCTTATTTACAAAAAAAGAAAACAAAGAAAATAGAAGATTTAAATTTATCTTTAAATGAAAATGAAATTTATAAAACTAAAGTTAATTGGTGGATTTTAGGGGGTAGTTTAGCATTTGTAATTTTCACTCTTGGTATAGGAACATCTAATCTACCATTTACTCAAGAAATAGTTTTTTTAGGGTCAGTAATAATTATACTTTTTTTAATGTCAAAATTAATAAAAGAACTCCCTGAAAATTTAAGATTTACAGTAATTGGTACAGCGATAATCATATTTGTTTTTAGAGCAATGCCAGGACCAGGACCGGGATTATCTTGGTTTGAAATAGATAAACTTGGATTTAACGAGCAATTTTTTTCACTATTATCATTAATTGCATCAGTTTTAACACTCTTAGGAATAATTGTTCTAAGACCATTTATGGCTAATAATTCAATATCAAGAATTATTGTAGTGTTATCAATCGCAGGAGGTATTCTTTTTCTACCTAGCGTTGGAATGTATTATGGTTTTCATCAATGGACTTCTTCTCTAACGAATGGTGTGGTAGATGCAAAGTTTATTGCAATAATAAATACTGCAATTGAGTCTCCACTCGGTCAAGTTGCAATGATCCCTCTATTAGCTTGGATAGCTAAAAATGCACCTGCACATCTAAAGGCAACATTTTTTGCAGTTTTTGCATCATTTACAAATCTAGCATTATCAGCAAATTCATTAGGAACAAAATATTTAAACCAAATTTTTCTTGTAAAAAGAGAAGTTAAAGACAAATTATCTAATCAAATTGTCTCAACTGCAGACTATTCAGAATTAGGTTATATATTAATTTCAGTAACTTTATTAACACTGTTTATTCCAATAATTTTTGTTTTTGTTATACAAAGAACAAAATTCAAAACAAATGAATAAGTTATAATTAAATTTTTATTAAGCTGAATCTAATATTAGATCTGATGCTTTTTCTGCAATCATCATAGCTCCTGCATGAATATTTGCAGAAAGCATAGTTGGCATGATAGAGGCATCAACAACTCTTAAGTTTTCAATCCCATAAACTTTTAAATTATGATCGACAACTGCTGTAATATCAGTTTTAGGTCCCATTCTACATGACCCCATAGGATGATATGTAGTTGTACCTCTCTCTCTAGCAATTTCTAATAATTCATCATCACTCTGTCCACTTCCTCCAGGATAAATTTCATAATCAAAATATGGAGAAAAAGATTTAGTTCGCATTAAATTCCTCCCAAGTTTGATGGCTGCTACACATGCAATTTTATCTTCTTCAGCATCCAAATAATTAGGTTGAATTAGAGGTTTTTCAAAAGGATCAGAAGATATTGCTTCAACCCATCCTAAACTTTCAGGCCTTTGTTGCCACGTCGCTACTGAAAATCCCGGTTCTTTTGCTAAAGTTGATTGAACACCCTCTTTATAACTTGCGGGGGTAAAAGTTAATTGAATGTCATGATTTCTTATTTTTGTGTCAGAATGCCAAAAACAATAAACCAATGTTGGCCCTAAACTTAAAATAGAATTTCCATTCCAAATGTATTTAAAAATTTCTTTTACAAGAGGAAGGCCTCGTGACAATTCATTAATGGTTTTAATATTTTTTGCTTTACCTGTCATTCTAATGCCATAATGATCTCTTAAATTTCTTCCCACTCCGGGTAATTCATTTTTAATTTGAATACCCATTTTTTTTAATAATTCAGATGGTCCTATTCCTGATAATTGAAGTATTTGTGGAGAGTTAATGACACCTGCTGAAATTATAACCTCTTTTGCAGCAAAAATTGTTTTTAAAATTCCTTTTCTTCCACCTTTTGAAAATTCAATACCGATTGCTTTTTTGTTTTCAATTAAAATTTTAGTTGTATGTGCATTAGTAATAATAATTAAATTCTTTCTACTTTTTATGGGATTTAAAAAGGCGCGAGCAGTACTTACTCTTAATCTACCTTTTGTTGTTCTTTGAACATATGAAATACCTTCTTGAATTTTTCCGTTATAATCTTTGTTGTATGGAATTCCATATTCTTTAGCTCCTTTAATAAAAGCATCACATAATGGATGCCTCCAGTCTAAATCAGTAATATATTGTTCTCCATTTTTGCCTCTAAAATTGTCATCAGCTGAACCAATTTTATTTTCAAATTTTTTGAAATAGGGCAATACATCCTCATATGACCATCCTTTATTTCCTTTTTGTGACCAAACATTAAAATCCATAGGCTGCCCTCTATTAAAAACAACACCATTAATGGAACTAGATCCCCCAAGAGTTTTACCTCTGGGAACTTCTATGGAACGTCCTTTAGTCCCCCAACTAGGTTTTGTGTTATATAGCCAATTTAAAGATGGATTTTTAAGGTTCATCATAAATCCTGCAGGGATATGAATCAGTGGGTTCCAGTCCGGTGGACCTGCTTCCAACAAACAGACTTTATTTTTTGGATTTTTTGACAACCTGTTCGCAAGAACACAACCAGATGAGCCAGCTCCAACAATGATATAATCAAAAATATCTGCCATTTTTATAATACCTAATATTTATTTATTCACAAATAACTATATTTTTGTTTAATAATAAAAGAAATAAATATTTAAAAAAGAGTCTAATTTTATGAAAGCGTACTTTTTTATTCTCATTTTTGTTTTTTTTTCCTTTGAATCAATTGCTGGTTTCAAAATAAAGGGAGGTGTTTTTTCTGGTGGCGGACAATTAAATCTTGAAACCAAAAACATAAAAGAAAGGAATGATTTAGAATTTGATTTAAAAAATTTTGACTCTTCTCATTTAGAGGTAAAATTAAATAAATTTGATGCCATAAGATTTGAAAATAGAATAGGTTTTGGTGCACCTCCATCAAGAGTAGTTCGTTATATTGGAAAAAAAAGAAAAGATGTTATTAATCTTATAGTTAATGAGTTAGAAAATTATAAAGATGATATTGAATGGCCTTATTGGACCAAAAATAAAATACCTACAAATTTTCTTGACCAAGGACTTAGAAAACACAAAAAAAAATATTGTACTCCAGATTTATTTAGAATGTCATTAGAAGCAGTATGGTCAGAAAGCATTCTTTCTAATAAGGTGCCCCAATACGAACGTTTAGCATTATTTTGGTTAGACCACTTTTCTGTTGCTTATGATACATATAATCAATTTCATGCATTTTTTGAACATATAAAAACTATTAGGGAAAATAGCAATGGTAATTTTGTAAAATTTTTAAAAAATTCCTTATATGATCCAGGTATTATAATTTATTTAAATAATGAAAAAAGCACATCTAAAAATCCAAATGAGAATTTAGCTAGAGAATTTTTTGAGTTATTCTCTCTGGGTGAAGGAAATTATTCTGAAAATGATATTAAAAATTTTGCAAGATTCCTCTCAGCTTATGGAATTAATTATGTGTCAGAAAAATTCCAATATTACAATTCAAAAAAATCTTCTGGAAAATTTTCTGCTTTTGGAAAGGAATATAAAAACTTAGATCAATTTCTTAATATTTTAAAAAATCATCCTGCTTTTGGCGAATTTCTCGCAAAGAAATTCTATAATGAATTTGTTGAATTAGGAAATCCATCAAAAGAGGACCTAGCCTTTTTGGTATCCACGTTTAGAAATTCAAACTTTGAAATAACGTCTCTTTTAAAGGCAACATTAAGTTTAGAAAAGTTTTGGTCAAAAAATAATAGACTTACTCTTGTAAAATCTCCAATAGAGTTAATGTATGGGACAACTAGGACATTAAATTTTGCTGGAATAAAAAGAAATAATCACAGAAATTTAATTGTAATGTCAAAATTGTTTGGACAAGACTTATTCAATCCACCCAATATAGCTGGATGGCCAACAGGTAAAGAATGGATTTCAGGACAACTATTAGAAAATAGAATTAAAAGCATTAAAGGTGAATTTGCAAATATTTTTGGAAAAAAAAGAAAAGAAAAGAAAATACTATCTTCTAGAAAGGATAATGCCAGTGATTATGAAAAAGAATTAGAAAAATTTTTTAAAAATATACCTAAAGGACAATTAGCAGTTGAGACAATAATTATAAATTGGATCCCCAAGGATTTTGAAACCAAGGAATATTCTGAAGTACGAGTTGGATTTTATAATGTAAAACTTAATGATAAGCATTGGGACGGAATAGAATTAAAATTTGGAACAGATATAAATCAGAAGAAAAATAAACATTGGAGAATGTTTAATTTTGTTTCATTTCAACAGGGTTTTAGCTTTCCTGAAGCAGTAACAAGTTGGAATAATACATGGGTAAGTGATTGGAATGGGCATAGACAATTTAAATCATCATTTCCTTCAGGACCTGATATGAAAAGAATAATTTCTCTAAAAAAAGATGAAAAATTATTAGTAAAAAGGCTTCTTCAAGCAATGGATCATGTTTTACAAAATACTGATAGGCAACCATTTTTGCATCAAAATTTATATGTGCAAAAATGGTTGCAGGAGAGAGTAAATGAAGTTAAAGAAAAAAAATTAAAATCTTCGAGTGGTTTTTATGATACAACAAAGGTGTTTTCTTTTCCTGGAGGTGCATATCAAACAGGAGGGTTTTTTCAGAAAGGTGATGGAATAAATGTTTTTAATTGTAGCGCAAAAAGATTTAAATTTAACCCTAGAACAGAGTTTACGAGCAATGTCTTAGATTATAATTTTGATCAAAATATTTTAAAAACTAGAAATATAGAATTTAGTATTTCAGAACTTTTAATTCCGGAATTAAACTTAAAAGTTGATAACAAAGATTATTTATCAGTGCTAACACATGAGGGGTATCAGTTAAAATGAAAATTAACAGACGTAATTTTTTAAGTTTTACATCATCTTTATCATTATTTTCACTTTTCCCACAATTTGCTAATACTAAAAAGATAAACTCTCTTAAGTATTTAATTCTAATTGAACTGCAAGGTGCTAACGACGGTCTTAATACCGTAATTCCGTATACTCAAAAAAAATATTATGATTTAAGGCCAAATCTTGCAATTCAAAAAAAAGATATTTTAACAATCTCAAAAGAGATGGGATTACATTTTTCCTTAAAAGGACTAAGCAATCTTTTTGAAAAAGGTGAAACTAAAATTATTCAAAATTTAGGGTATCCCCACCCAGTTTTATCACATTTTAGATCAATTGAATTATGGGAAAGTGGTGGCGATGGAAAACAAAAAGGAAGAAGTGGTTGGCTTATTGATCCATTAGAGGTGTTAGAAGAAAAATATAGTAATGAACTCGATGCAAAAGCAATTCATTTAGATGCATCAGGAGATATTTTTAAAGGTGGAATAAGTGGTATTTTAGGACCAAGTTCTCTAGGATTAAAGACAATCAAATTGGAAAATAGAGATACAACAATACCTGTGGATAATCTTTCAAACTTTGGTTTGTTAAACGAAATCATAGAAAACAGGAAATCTGAAACTGGCAATCTGATAAATCTTCAGAATAAAATAAAAAAATCAAAAAAATTTAAAAACATAGGTAGAGGAAAACTGGGAAAGCAGATGACAAATGTTTGTAATTTGATTGAAGCAGGTGTCAATATACCTGTTTTCAAAGTAGCATTAGGTAGTTTTGATACACATGAGTCACAATTTTGGAGACATCGTGATTTGTTAAGAGATTTAGATGAATCTATATCAGATACATGTGAAACTCTAAAAAAAATAGGTGTTTGGGAAAATACTATTATTATGACCTATTCAGAATTTGGAAGAAGAGCAAAGGAAAATGGTTCAAGAGGAACTGATCATGGAATGGCTGCTCCTCATTTTTTAATTGGTGGAAAAATAAACGGTGGAATAGATGGGAAAAATCCTGATTTGACAAAATTAAATAAAAATAATTTAGAGTATAGTATTGACTATCGTTCCTTATATGAGTTTGTACTTAGAACACATTTTAATTTAGATAAAAATCCGTTTCAAAAATATAAATCAAACCTAATAACATAGTTAAAAGTGCAGAAAATAATTTAAATAAAAGATTGTTAATATTTCATTTATCATGTTTTTGTATAATAGTTTAAAATCAAAGGAACTTGATCAGCTAACCATTAAAAATGGAATTTCTGGTTTTTTATTAATGATGCGAGCATCCAAAAAACTTTGGACTATAGCTGAAAAAAATTTAAATGGAAAAGTTTATTCAATTTGTGGTTCCGGAAATAATGCTGGTGATGCATATGGAGTCGCTTCTTTGGCATTGATGGATAGAAAAGAAGTAAAATGTATTTCTTTATCCGATGTTTCTGGTGATGCCTTTTTAGCAAAACAATTTTATCTAAATCTTGGTGGAAAAATTTTAAAAAAATTACCTAAAAATAGTTCAGTAAAAAAAGGTGATATAATAATTGATGGTATTTTTGGAAGTGGATTGGCAAGACGTCCACAAGGTAAATTTGCAAATGCAATAAATTGGATTAACAATTCAAAAAAAATGGGTGCTAAAATATTATCTGTAGATTTACCATCAGGGATTAATGCCTCTAATGGTATTGCGTTTAATGAAGTAGTAAAAGCGGATTTTACTATGATGTGTTTATCCAAAAAGCAAGGATGCTATACTGGCGATGCGCCAAATTTCACAGGAAAACTTTTTTTTGATGATCTTGGGTGTAAAAATTATAAAATCAAACCATCTTCATACCTTATTAAGAAAAAATCATTAGATTTTCCAAAACATAATCCAACATCTTATAAAGGTTCTAAAGGCAAATTATTAGTTTTAGGGGGTTGGGATAATATGGAAGGTGCAGGATGTCTAGCTGGTTTAGCGGGACTTAAAACAGGAGCTGGAAAAGTTTATATTTGCGGTCCCTCTTTTAAAAGTCGTCCACTTGAACTAATTGGAATAGAAAAAAATATTGATAAATTTAGAAATGTAATTGATAAAGTCGATGCTATTGTTGCAGGTCCAGGATTAGGAAACAATGCAAATACATTTTTACAATTATCATGGGAATCAAATAAACCTCTTGTTTTAGATGCAGATGGATTAATATGGCTTGCTAATGAAAGACCTAAAAAAAGAAAAGTTGAATTTATTGGTACACCACATCTTGGAGAAGCAAAAATTTTGCTTAAACAATTTCAAAAGGATCGATTTAAATTAATACATGATTTGTTTGATCTGTACGGTGGTAAGTGGGTTTTAAAAGGTGCAGGAACTATAATAGGACCTAATCCAATTTTTGTTAATCCATATTCTGACCAAATATTAGGAACAGCTGGATCTGGTGATGTTTTAGCAGGAATAATAGGTGGTTTTTTATCTCAAAAAACTAATAATGCATCTAATTTAGGTGTCTGGGTACATAGTAAATGTGCAAAAGAAGTTGCAAAGAAAAAAGGTAAAACATTAGTTGCATCAGATTTAATTGATGTAATTGGAAACGTAATAAAAAAGTAATTTGATAATTAACAAAAATATAACTTCTTTAAAAAGAACAACTGGAAAACTTGATATCTTATTTGAAAAAAATAATTTAATTAATTTGTTTCAATCAGGTTCATCAAAAATATTTATACCAAAAACAGAATTTTTGAAACTTGAAGGCGATATTCAAATACACCAATAAAATTAATTAAGTTCCAGGCGCTTTATATGCACCCATCATACTTGATGCTTTAGAAGCCATATTGTTAAAATCAGATTCTTCAAGAATATCCATTTTACTTATGGCTCCAGAATTCATAATAAGCATTTTTAGTGCACCCATAGTTTCAAAATCAGGAGCATCACAAATTGCAACAATATCATATTTTCCCCTTGTTAAAAAAAGGTTGTCCAATTTACCACCTGCTTTTTCCATCATAGAAGTAATTACTGATTTTCTATCTTCATTGGGATTCTTTATGAATCCAGATAATCCGTTTTCATTATAGTTTCCAAGAACAATAAACTTCATATTATAATCTCCATTAAATGATTTAAATATTTTTAGATTATGTCGTGAGATCAATTTATTCAATGTTTAAAAAATAAAAATTTATTTAAATATGAGTTTGGGTTGCCCTAAAATATCAAAGTTTGGAATGACCCCTAATCCAGGTAAGTTTGAGGGTTTCATTTTTCCCTGAACTCTTTTGGGAGCATTTTCAGCAACAGAAACTGTTACATAGCTGTTAAAATCTGTTGCAGAAAAACAAAAATCCTTAGGTGTCGTGATAGCAAGCTGGGCTATTGTAGCTGTAGTTATATCCCCCCCCCAAGTATCCTCTATTGTCATTGGTATTCCTGCCTCAATACAAATATCTCTTATATTTCTTGCTTTTGTTAATCCACCAACCTTTGTTATTTTTAAATTAATAATATCCATAGCATTTTCAGATATTGCCTTAATTAACATATTAGAATTGTCAATTACTTCATCTAAGATAAAAGGAAGAGAAGTTTTATTTCGAATTGCAAAACATTCATCATAACTTGCACATGGTTGTTCTATATAAACATTTTTATTAGAAATAGCATTAACTACTCTTAAGGCGTCATGTTTCTTCCATCCTGTATTAGCATCAGCAATCAGAATGTTATCTGAACTTAAAGCTTCTCTTGTAGATATTATTCGTTCAATATCTTCATCAGCGCAACCCCCGACTTTTAATTGAAATTTTGTATAACCTTCACGATTATATGTTTGAATTTTTTTTAACATTTCATTTGGTTTTTCTTGTGATATGGCTCTATATAACTCTATATCATCCTGAGATTTGCCACCCAAAAGTGAATAAATTGGTTTGTTACAATCTTTTCCTAACAAATCCCAACATGCAATATCTATTGGTGCTTTTACATATGGATGTCCTTTAAGCAATTTATCCATAAGTAAATTTATTCGTGATATCTCTAATGGATTTTCACCAATTAGTTTAGGAGCAATCTCAGTTATTCCGGTTCTTACACCTTTTGCATATGAAGGTAAATAGGCAGATCCTAAAGGGCAACATTCTGCATATCCCTTTAATCCTGAATCTGTTGAAATCTCAATAATTGAACTATCAAAAACTTCGATAAAATTTCCATTTGACCATTTATATCTACCTTCGACTAAAGGAAGATCCATTTGATATATTGCTATTTTAGTAATTTTCATTTTTTCCTCTAGATTTTTTTATATAATAAATTCAAAATATTTATACTAATTTAAATCTAAAATGTATAATTTGATACCATAATGTTTACTCCAGATTTTGAAAAATATAATTTTGTAAAAATAAAAAAACTTAAATTAAAAAACTTAGGTCTTGAAATTTTATGGGAAAATGGAAAAAAAACATCTCACTTAGCAAAAAATTTAAGAGAATTTTCTACAGATCCTCAAACGACACATCCAATTACTAGAGAGGCATTATTACTGCCATTAGATATCCCAGATAATTTTTATATAAAAAATGCAATTGATAATAACGATGGTTTTTTAAAAATTCAATGGTCAGAAAAACTTTTTACTGAAGAAAAAGATTTTTCAATTTTTCACACTGGTTGGCTTTATCATACTGGAATTAATAATGAGAAGAAAATTTATGATCTAAAAGAAAAACTTTGGAGATCTGGTGATTTTAAAAAAATTAAGATTATAGATGGCAAAAAACTTTTTGATGATGATAAAGAGTTTTTCCAATTCTTATCTAATGTTGTAGTTTTTGGAGTTTCTCTTGTTAAAAATCTTGAAAATAATCCAAAAACTATCGAGCTATTTACAAATTTAATTGGAACGGTAAGGGGAAGTAATTTTGGAAAATTTTTTGATGTTAAAATAAAAAAAAATGCTGATTCTAATGCATATACTTCTCATGAATTAAAACCACATAATGACCTAGCTACAAGAGAATATATTCCTGGAATTCAAATATTATTTTGTCTTCAAAATTCTGTCAAAGGAGGAGAATCTACTTTATGTGATGGGTTTGCAATTGCAAAAGAGATTAAGGAAAAAAATAAGGAGGCATTTAAATTGCTATCAAATTATCAAATTGATTTTGCAAATAAATCTGATAATTCTGACTATAGATATTCTTCTCCATTATTTTTTCACAACAGGCAAGGTAAACTTAATGAAGTCAGATGGACAAATTGGTTAAGATCTCCATTAAGAGGTTCATTAAGTAAAATGGAAAAATTCTACAATGCTCAAAAACTAGCATATAAACATTCTGATAACAAAAAATTTAAAATCAAAATTAAGTTAAATCCAGGAGAACTTATATGTTTTGATAATAGAAGAGTTCTACATGGAAGAACATCATTTAATAGTAATACTGGAGAACGATGGTTAAGAGGATGTTACATGGAGCGAGAAGAAATATTTTCAGCAATAAGAGTATTGCAAAGAAAAATCAAAGAATAATTTATTTGCTAAAACGTTTGTTAAATGAATCAAAAATATTTTTAAGTCTTGGAGAAACATCACAGTTTGCAACTAAAGTCATTTCTTTTTTAATTTTTGTTAAATCCCCATCATACGCAAAATCAGGGAAATCAGAGCTCATTGACAACTTAACTCTAGAATTTTCAGGCAAATAAATGATTGCTTCCCCACCATAAAACTTCGCTGTGCGACCACTTTCAGGTTCTAATACAATGAATGCATCGTCAGTGAAAGAGCACTCATTTTCTAGTTTTATTGAAACTGGAATAATCCTCTTTTTAGTTAAATTCATTAAAAAATCAGGTGAAAAAATTGAGAAAATAACAAATATAATCACAGTAGATAAAACAGTTAGAAACAAATAAAAAATTGCCTTCATAAAGACATTTTAAATTAATTTAATTTTTTTATCAAATATCGTAAAGATTTAAAAAATCATTTACTTAGTTT
>MDTD01052117.1_pt1 | contig 17168 bp, 14 predicted proteins | sample 811221 | NCBI WGS metagenome assembly MDTD01 (sample SAMN05326646, study PRJNA326480) | marine metagenome | isolation source: seawater | place: Pacific Ocean: South West | collected 2011 | reverse complement strand
GGCCCACTGCGCGGCATGAAACGCGATCTCTACGAAGGAGGCATACGCGTGCCCACCATCGCCCACTGGCCGGGCCACATCAAACCCGACAGCGCCAGTGATCACCCGGCTTATTTTGGTGACCTCATGGCCACAGCCGCAGAACTGCTCGGCGTCACCGCCCCCGGCCAACTGGACAGCATCAGCATCCTCCCCACCCTGCTTGGCCAGACGGACAAACAATTGAAGCGCGAGTTTCTGTACTGGGAATTTCTCGAGCGCCGGGGTGCGCAGGCTGTCGTGCTTGGCGAAACCGGACGATGGAAGGCACTCCGCAAACAGTCCGCCACCGCCCCGATTGAGATTTACGACCTCGACAACGATCTCGGCGAAACTAAGAACATTGCCGCTGACCACCCCGAACTGGTCGCCCGAGCCGAGGAACTTTTCAAGGAACAGCACGTGCCCAACCCGCTCTGGAACGCGCCCTTCAAGCCACGCAAAAGATAAAGCCGAACAATGCGGGCGGTCATCCAACGCGTGAGCGAAGGCTCCGTCACCATCGACGGCAAGGTTCGTGGGAAAATCGGCCAAGGCTTTGTCGTCCTGCTCGGGATCGAGGAGGCCGACAACGACGAGGATATCGACTGGCTTTGCGGCAAGATCGCCCGCATGCGGGTGTTTACCGACGAGGCCGGATTGATGAACAAGTCGCTGGCTGACGTCGGTGGCGGCGTGCTTTTAATCAGCCAGTTCACTCTCCATGCCAGCACAAAAAAGGGCAACCGCCCCTCGTTCACCCGGGCGGCCAAACCGGAAGTCGCCATCCCGCTGTACGAGCGATTTATCGCGCGACTCGAGGCTGAGCTTGGCCAAGCGGTCGAGACCGGCGAATTCGGAGCGAACATGCAGGTTGCCCTCGTCAACGACGGCCCGGTGACCATCACCATCGATTCCAGGAACCGAGAATAGCAGCCAAGCGCTTGGCCAAGCGGTTCCGGCTTGAATTTCATCCACGTTGCGTTATCAGTCTCTCCGCCGTGAAAACTACGATTGTTGTTACCACCTTCGCCAGCCTCGCTATGTTTGGCTGCCAAGCCACCGCCACCGAACCGGCCAAGGCCGATCCTGCACCGCCCAAGGCCAAGCCGGCTGTCAAGGTGCAAGCCCCGAGCGTCCCTATCCATCAGGCCGCCTATAAGGGCAGCGTCGATGTCATCCGGCAGCACCTCGCCGCCGGCACCCCGGTGGACACCACCAATCAATACGGCTCCACCCCGTTGCATTATGCCGCCCGATCCGGCAAGGCCGACGCGGCCAAGCTGCTGATCGCCAGCCGCGCGAAGGTCAACCTGAAGGATTCCAAGGAAATCACCCCGCTGCACCTCGCCGCTAGCGGCGGCCACACCAAGGTGGTGGCACTGCTGTTGGCCAACGGCGCCGACTACAAGATCACTTGCGGCGAACGCAAGGAACCCGCCCTCTTTGCCGCCGTAAACAAAAACCGGGCCGAGGTCGTGAAACTGTTAATTTCGAAGGGTGCCGACGTGAACGCGAAAGATGCGTTTGCCGAAACCGCGCTCGACTCCGCCGTGGGCAAGGCGCTTCCCGAGATGGTCGCGTTGCTCGCCAAAAATGGGGCCAACGTCAACGGCAGCGGCGGCACCAGCCCATTGCACAAGGCCGCCTCGACAGGGCAAAAGGAGATCGTCGAGATCCTCATCGCCAACAAGGCCAACGTGAACATCACGATCGCATTCGGGGACACCCCGCTCGACTGGGCCAACCGCAACGGCAAAAAAGAAATTGCCGCACTCCTCAAAAAGCACGGCGGTAAAACCGGCGAGGAACTCGAAGCCAACAACTAAATCAGAAAAGAGGCACCTCGAAACAATTGATTAAGGGATGTTCTTAATCGCGGTCGAGAGACGGTAGAGATGCCTTTCGCCGCGCAGTATAAGCGAGTCTCCAACGATTGCAGGGGAAGCGCTGAATTGATCGCTTAACTCGTTTACCGCCAATGCTTCCGGCGTTTCGCCCGTTGAGATGACGATCGTTTTACCGTTTCTATCGGTAATGTAAATTCGACCGTTAACGGCTACAGGAGAGGAGTAAACATTGAAAACCGGACCCAAACGAAACGGGCCCCTGGGTTCGATGCCGGTTAACGCATTGGCCCGCGAAAGGATGCCTTGATAATGCCGCAGGTAGTATAACCAGCCATCAAGCAGGAGTGGCGAAGGGACATACGGGGTGCTCCGGTGCTTGGCCCAAACAATGTTGTCCGTGTTTGTTATATCCCCGGAGGCTCCCGATAGATTGATCGCGAGCAGGGTTTGTTTTTCATAACTCCCGGCTGCGTAGACGATCCCATTTGCCTCAATGGGTGTTGCCACGACGTTTCCCGGCAGGCCTGCCGCCTCCCATACGGTTTTACCGTCCTTCAGGTCATACCCCCTCACTCGTCTGGTGCCGCTGACGATGACTTGAGGGCGCCCCTTGTTTTCCACGATAATTGGCGTGGCCCAAGACGTCACCTCGTCCCTCGGTTGCCTCCACAATTCCTCACCCGTCCGCTTGGAAAATGCGACGATGAACGATTCCCCTTCGTGATCCCAGTTAACGACAAGTGTTTCATCATGGAGTGCCGGAGAGGCACCTTCGCCGTGTCCGTGTTTTACCAGCATGTCCCCTAAATCCTTTTCCCAAACCAAGCGTCCGCCCAGATCGAGGCAATAGAGTCCGTTCGATCCGAAAAACGCAAACAGATGCTCCCCGTCCGTCACAGGCGAGTTCGACGCCCAGGTTGACGTTTCATGTGTGCTTTGGTGGGGCTGATATTCTGCAACAGTGCGCCGCCACACCACCGATCCCTTTTCCAAATCAACAGCGATAACGGCAAATTGAAAAACCGTGACCGGATCCATGTTATTGTGTGCTCCATCGGGAGTGAAACCCGTGAATGGAATTCGCTTCCCCACCCCTTCAGCCGTCGTGACGAAAATCAGGTTACCCCAGACAACAGGCGAAGAATGCCCCAGCCCCGGCAACTTGGTTTTCCACTTCACATTTTTTGATTCACTCCATTCGACCGGCGGGTTTCCGTGAGGGGCGACGCCGGTGCCAAGCGGCCCTCGCCACTGCCCCCACAGTTTCATCGAGGTCAGCGCTTGGCCAAGCGCAAGGGGAGAACCCAGCAACCCGACCACTATAGCGATCAAACAGCATTGAGAGATTCTGTTTTGTAGCGAGGGCATTTTCAGCCCGCCAAGAGTGCCAAGCGAGAAGCCCAATTTCAATCCGCTTGGTCTGGCACGAAACCTTGAGCTTCCATCGGCTTGGCCAATCCGTATTCTCTCCGCCCATGAGTCTTACAGGACAAAACGCAGTCGTGGTGGGCGGAGGCACCGGAATGGGGGAAGCCATCGCGCTTGGCTTGGCGAGGGAAGGAGCGAAGGTCGTTGTTGCTGGACGCAGGCAGGCCAAGCTTGATGACGTCGCCGCCAATGGAGGCGAAAACATACTAACCCACACTGTCGATGTGGCGAATCGAGAAAGCGTAAAATCACTTTTCGCATGGGTGGATGAGCAGTTCGACCAGCTTCATTTGATCGTGAACTGTGCCGGGGCGAATGTCCCCAAACGCTCCATGAGTGAACTCGCCCCTGACGATTGGGATAAACTGATGAACATCAACGCCACCGGTGCCTTTAACTGCATGCATTATGGACTGCCGTTAATGCGCCCCCATAAAACAGGGCTGGTCATCAACATATCATCCACCTCCGGCAAACGCGCCGCCCCGCTGGGGGGTGTGGCTTACAATGCCAGCAAGTTTGCCATGGCTGCGCTGGGGACAAGCGCCACGGAGGATGAACGCGAGAACGGCATCCGGATAACCACCATTTTCCCGGGCGAAGTGGATACCCCGATCTTGGACGATCGACCCGTGCCACCCTCTCCGGAGCATCGCGCGAAAATCCTCAAACCAGAGGACATCGCAGCGATCACGTTGGCTGTAGCAAAACTCCCCGCTCTTGCCCACGTTCCCGAACTGGTGATCAAACCGATCGGGCAGTCCTTTATTTAGTCGCCAAACTCACCGGCGTTTCCAAATTTCTCCTTAGCCGCCGCACCGAAATCTGAACCCGCCTTGTTGAGCGAGGCGATCAACTGCTCTTCCGTCAACCCGGTTGCACCCCGGGCAGCGCGGATAACAGTATTGCATTCATTTTGATCCATGAAAACCGATGCCTCCAGAAGCCCGTTTTCTTCTCCGGTTGGTATCGCGAGAAATCCGTGTTTGTCAGCATGAATCAATTGCCCCGGCGAAATCGTTTGGCCAAACACATCCACTTCACCTCCCCAATCGACCGGAACCACATGCGCATGACCAACGCAAAGGCGCTTGGCCAGCGCCTTGAATCCCGCGTTGGTCATCTCATCCAGATCGCGGATAGCCCCGTCAGTAATGGTTCCAACGCAACCTAACGCTCGATGAGTGTTCGCGTTCACCTCACCCCAAAAAGAGCCGACGGTCGCCGGTTTGTCCAAGTCCTGAATGACGACAATTTTCGGGCCGGGCTGCGCCGCCACATAAGCGCGGTACTCTGCCCATTTCGCGGCAGCCGACTCCTTGTGCGCAGCATTGCTCGGCTCGATTTTGACCGTCACCGCCCACCCGACCATTGGCCCCATTTGAGGCATAAAGTCGGTTGTCTCTTCATGATTTATCCCGGCAACTGCCGGGTCCGTTTTAGTCATTTGCTCCCACCCATTGTAAACCGTCGGGGTGTTCCAACGCTTGAGTTGAAGTAGCTCTTCGTGGGGGAGACTTGGGGTAAAGTTCTTTTGAGACATGTGAGAATGGAGTTCAATGGCCGAGCACGGCAGCAGCAATTTAACCGGCTACTGTTTATTGACCAATGAAAACCCTCGACCTCAGTTTTTCTGAACCGGCACTCAATCTTGCGTGCGATGAGGTGCTGCTCGATGAGGTCAATGAGGATACCCGAGAGCCGACACTGCGATTCTGGGAGTCCCCCCGCCACTTTGTCGTGGTTGGGTACGGCAATAGCATTGAAACGGAGTGCCGGGTCGCAGCATGCGAAAAACTCGGCATCCCCATTTTGCGGCGTTCCAGCGGCGGAGGCACCGTTTTGCAGGGTCCGGGTTGCCTGAATTACTCGTTAATCTTGAGAGTGAGCGAGCAGGACTTGACGAAGAATATCAGCGCCACGAATTGCCACGTCATGAAGACAAATCGAAGCGCAGTTGGCCAAGCGCTTGGCCAAGCGGTCGAGATCGAGGGCCACACGGACTTGGCTGTGGACGGTGTAAAATTCTCAGGAAATGCCCAACGGCGGAAGCGAAACGCCCTGCTCTTCCACGGGACTTTTTTGTTGGATTTTGACATAACCCTGCTTGGCCAAGCGCTCATGATGCCCTCAGTCGCCCCGGATTATCGAGACGACCGCCCTCACGATTCTTTTTGCCGGAATATCCCACTCACCCCGGATGCACTAAAAGAAGCGCTTGGCCAAGCGTGGCAGACTCAAGGCCCCGCCCGCCCCATCGATGCCGGTAAGGTTCAGCAATTGGCCAAGTCGAAGTACAGTGTTCCCGAGTGGATTCGCCGCCGCACAAAACTTGGCCAAGCGAGCGAATAACTTGAAATCGTTGCAGCCCTTATTTTAAATCGCGCAGTGCCGAGGATCATCGCCATAGCCAACCAAAAAGGAGGGGTCGGTAAAACAACGACGGCGGTTAATCTTTCCGCATGTCTCGGGTCTCTCGGCAAACGGGTGTTGCTCATCGACATGGACGCCCAGGCCAACTGCACCAGCGGCCTGGGCCACGAAAAAACAGCAAACGCCAGTCTTTATCCGGTCCTCCTCGGCGAGCGAAAACTCGAGGAGCAAATCACCAAGACCGAATGTGAAGGAGTCTCGCTCATCCCAAGTGAATTCGACCTATGCGCCGCAGAGGTGGAGTTGGCCCGACTCTCATTTGAATCCACTGGAACCAAGACCCGAAAAAAAGCGGATCGACACCTCACCTGGCTGAAGGACGCGCTCACCCCGGTGGCCAAAGGCAGCGAGTACGACGTTGTGCTAATCGATTGCCCGCCATCACTCGGCAAACTCACGCTGAGCGTTCTCATTGCTGCCGACGGGCTCCTGATCCCACTCCAATGTGAGTACTATCCGCTTGAGGGCATTAGTTCGATCACGGATCTCATGGATCAACTTAGATCCTCGGGAGTGAATAAGAATCTTGAACTGATTGGCGTCCTGATGACCATGTTCGACAGTCGCACGAACTTATCGCGGTTGGTCGTGGGCGAAGTGCGGGAGCATTTTGGCGATAAAGTATTTCGGACAGTCATCCCTCGAGCCACACGGGTGGCTGAAGCCCCGAGCCACGGCAAACCGATCCTCCATTACGACCCGTACAGTGCAGGTTCCGCCGCCTACGAGGTAGCTGCGATCGAGTTGGTGAAGCGCCTCGGTCTCGACTAAAAGTCTTGCTGCAACTCAACACTGTTCCTAAATTTCCGCCCGCATCAAGGGATTCTGAACAATACAATTTCATGCAAAACAAGACACTCCAAACCGGAATCATCGCAATCACCCTGTCAATCACTGCCACCACCCTCAGTGCGGGTGACTGGACTCAATACCGCGGCCCCAATTTCGATGGGTCAGCTTCGGAGAAACTAAACATCGCCGACTGGCCAAGTGACGGGATAAAGGCGGTTTGGAAGGCCCCCACCCGTCTTGGGTTCGCTTCGTTTGCTGTTGCCAAGGGGCGTGCGTTTACAATCGTCATGGAGGAAGTAGACGGAGTTGATCGGGAAGTCTGCCTCGCGCTCGATGCTGACACCGGCAAAAAACAGTGGAGCCAAGTGTTGAATATTGCAAAGTACGATGGCGGTGGAAACAGCGGCGCTCGCAACAATAAGGGCGGAGACGGCCCCCGCACCACTCCTTCGAGTGATGGAGATCGCGTTTATATCCTCGACGGCAGAATGACACTGCATTGTCTTGACGCCAAAAACGGGCGCAATCTTTGGACGGTTAATCTCGTCAAAAAACACAAGGCGAAGTCCATCCGCTGGCAGAATGCCGCGGCGCCGATCATCGATGGAGATCTCGTATTCGTTTGCGGAGGGGGAGAAGACCAATCACTTCTCGCCATCAACAAACACACCGGTGATACGGTTTGGAGTACTGAAAGCGACCAGATGACCCATGCCTCTCCGATTGTCACAGAGATGCACGGTGAACGGCAGGTGATCTTTTTCACTCAAAAAGGATTAGTCTCCTGCAACACGAAAAGCGGCGATGTGCTTTGGAGAGCCGCCCATCCATTCAAAGTCTCGAGTGCGGCGTCCCCGATCGTCGAAGGTGACATCGTATATTGCTCGGCCGGGTATGGCGTCGGCGCTGCCGCATTTCGGGTCTCAAAGGATGGATCCGAATACGTCACCAAGCAGATTTGGCGAAAGCCCAACAAGTTGATGAATCACTGGAGCACCCCTGTCTGCATCGATGGACATTTGTACGGCATGTTCCAGTTTAAGGAGTACGGCGACGGCCCTCTGAAGTGCGTTGAGTTGGCCACAGGGGAAATCAAGTGGTCCAAGCCCGGCTTTGGCCCGGGCGGCGTCATCCTCGTTGACGGCAAGCTCATCGCCACCAGCGACGCCGGCGAAGTCGTCATCTCCAAGGCAACTCCGACGGCCTACAGTGAGATCGGCCGTTTTAAGGCAATCGACGGCAAATGCTGGACACACGCTGCTTACAGCAACGGGCAGGTTTACGTTCGAAGCACCAAGGAGGGAGCACGCTTTGACCTCCGCGGAAGCCTCGGGGGCAACTAAGCGCAACCAAACACTTTCATGAAAAAACTACTACTATTCAGCATGGTCATCGGCACGACTTGTTTCGCCGCCGACGTCAAGACGCCCACTACCCTTACCGAGCGATTCAGTTATGCCGTGGGCATGCAGATCGGCAGCGATTTTGGTTCGAAAGAAATGGAAATCGATTTCGACCTGTTTCTCGCTGGCGTCAAGGCCGCCTACGCAAATGACACCACCTTGCTCACCAAAGAAGATGCAAACGAGGTCTTAAAACAAGCCTGGGAGGATTACCAAGCCAAGGCCAAGGCCAAGCGTGATGCCGCCGGCATCAAGACGAAAAAGGAAGGCGATGAATTCCTTGCAGCCAACCGGAAGAAACCCGGCGTCAAAACCACTCCAAGCGGACTCCAGTATCGGGTCATCAAGCCGGGCAAAGGCAACTCACCCAGCAGAAATGACCGTGCAGTGGTGCATTACCGAGGCTGGACATTAGACGGCAAGGAATTCGACAGTTCCTATTCGCGAAATAAACCCAGCACCTTCGCCGTTGGCAGGGTGATCCCCGGCTGGACCGAAGCGCTAACGATGATGAAACCAGGTGCCAAGTGGGAGATCGCCGTCCCGCAGGAGTTGGCCTACGGATCTAGAGGCAAGGGATTGAAAATCCCCCCCTACTCCACTTTGCGTTTTGAGATCGAATTGATCTCATCTGAAAGTGTCGAACAATCCTCGGCTCCCACCAAAAAGCCGGTGACCAGCAACGTCGTTCGCATCCCCTCCAACTCGGAACTCAAACAAGGAGCCAAGCCGGAAGTGCTCACGAAAGAGCAAATCGACAAGTTGAAGAAGGAAAAATGACCTTGGCCAAGCACTTGGCCAAGCGCTACACGTCCCGGATTTGGATCATGTTCACCTCTCCAAAAAGGAGGTTTGGGACGATGATTAACTGATCCCCATTTTTGGCAAATCCTTCCGATTGCAACTGGTAGATGGACGCTGCGATGGTTGCCTCCTGACTATCCTTAAATTCCGTCAAAAACGCAGTCACACCCCAGAGCAGTTTGGACTCGCGCAAAATCTGTTCCTTCTCGGTAAATACAAAAATAGGGCATCCGTGCGGGCGAAGCGCAGATAATGTCCGAACATGAAGCCCGTTTGAGGAGTAAACGACGATCCCCACTCCGCCAAGCTCACGCGCCATTATCACGGCGGACTTCATCAATTTTTCACGCGTTGTGGTGAGGATTAGCGATTGGTTGAATCCCTCTTCGCGATGAGCATACTGCTCCACGTTTCGAGTGATTTTGTTGAGTACATTGACGCACTCCACCGGATACTTCCCCACACTGGTCTCCCCGGACAGCATCACACAGTCCACCCACTCGAAAACAGAATTGGAAACATCCGTAATCTCCGCACGAGTCGGCATCGGTGATTCGGTCATAGACTCCAAAAGGTGAGTGGCCATGATGACCGGTATGCCCGCAGTCAACGCAGCATCGACCGCCTGCATCTGAATGATCGGCAACTCTTCGTAAGGAACCTCAATGCCAAGGTCTCCGCGCGCAACCATCAATGCGTCTGACACTTCGATAATTTCCTCCAAGTTCGCGATCCCGCTTTGATCCTCAATCTTGGACACTACCTTGGCTTCCGAACCGTGATCGGTGAGAAATTGCCTCAACTCAACCACATCGCTCGACTCGCGAACGAACGAAAGGGCAAAAAAATCAACGTCGGCTTCGATGCCTACTTTTGTGTCGGCGACATCCTTCTCAGTCATCGCCGGTAGATTGATCTTTTTTCCAGGGATGTTGATATGCCGCCGACTTCCCATGCTTCCCGGGATTACCACGCGACAACGAAGCCGATCGATGAGTAACTCCTCCACCTCGAACCGCATCAATCCGCTGTCAATCAACAGCACGTCTCCGACGTCCACTTCGTCGATCAACGCGGGATAGTTGATGTCGACTGCCGGGATCTCCCCTTCTGGCGCTGCCTCAGAGGATTGTGTCAGGTCGATCAACTGCCCTTTGGACAACTCAATGGGAACATCAACGTGGCCGGTTCGCACTTCCGGCCCCTTGATGTCCATCAACAGTGATACCCTTTGCCCCTCCACCTCGGAGGCCTCGCGTACGGCAGCGACAGCCTTTTGCGTCCAGTCGTGAGACGCATGTGCCATGTTAATGCGGCAAACATCAACCCCCTTGCGGATCATTCGCCGCAGGACATCCACATCGACCGTTGCCGGGCCGATGGTGAAGATCACCTTGGTAAACCGGGGCGAAGGAGTGTTTTTCACGCCATCTAATTCAGGCACGCCCGGTTATTTCAGTGATTTGATTTGAACGTTCCGGAAGGAAACAGCATCCCCGTGACCGGCAAAGCCAAAGAACCCTGACTTACGCAGGCGCCCCTTGAATTTGTTAATGTCGTACATCGGCTTCTCTACATTCGCCAAGTCAGCGACAAGAATACGAGTGCCATTCATCTCGACGATGATCGTGGAACCCACAACCGTGACCTGCTGGAAATTCCAATCGCCAACCGGTCGCTGATATCCACGCTCGGCCGCCACCATACCGTAAGCGGAGGCATGGTACTGCGCCGGGTGAAGCTTGGCGTATTTCTTGGCCGTGTCGTCCAGCACTTGAAGTTCGCACATCCCCACGTAGGCTGTGTCGCCACTGCCCGGATATCGGATCGCCAAGCCATTGTTGCCACCCGGCGGCAATTTGTATTCGAAGCGGACAGAAAAATCGGACAAATCCTTGTTGTAATAAATGGTTCCGCCACTGCCCTTTTTGCACTGGATTGTACCATCGTTGACAACATAGTTGTTGGTGGGGCCAGCCCATCCGGCAAAATCTTTTCCGTTAAAAACCGTCTTGAAGCCTTTCTTTCCTTTGGAAGCCAGTAACTTATTGCCTTCCTCAGTCCCAATCTCACGAATGAACACATTACGCCAACGGATTTCCCCGCCGTGCGTTTGCAACTGGATCGGGCCGGTACGCGGCAGCGGCCCCTTGCGATTGAAGTAATTCTCCAAGCGAACGTGGTTGACAACCAACTTGCCGTTCAACCAGATCGAGACACGTTCACCCACCATCACGATCCGAAATGAGTTCCATTCGCCAAATGGCTTGTCTGCCAGCACAGAGGGATCCTTGCCCGGGGCACCCTTGCTGTTATTCCAAAGCCCACCGGAGCCCTTGTCGGCACCGATGTTCCACTTACCACCTTCCTTGGTATAATCCCAAATTTGAACCTGCGGGATGCCACGCAAATAAATCCCGCTGTCCGCCTTGGCGACTGTTTTGTAGTCCACCAACAGTTCGAAATCTCCGTAATTTTTCTCTGTGGTCAGGTACATGCCGTGGCCGTCGTTGACCAACTCCTCACCCTCCACAGACCAATGCTTGGCGATGTCCTTGAGGCTGGCCGCCTTCTTTTCCGCGAACTTTTCCGGCGACAAAGCCATCCACTTGGCCGGGTCCTCTGTTTTCAACCCCCACCAACCGGACAGATCTTTTTCGTTGAAAAGCGGTGTGAAGCCCTTGGGCGCCTTGCCTGCTTCAACCGCAGAATGCGAAACGAACAACAACGCAGCCAAAACGGCGGCACGAGGAATCCATGTGATTGATTTCATATGTCGTAAAATTTAGGTGGACGTGATTGTAGCGACCCTGCGAGGTCCCACCAGCCAAAACTTGGCCAAGCGCTTGGCCAAGTGTTATCGAGTGACCTGTCGGAGGATCTTGCCATCCGATGAAACCGTGATTTCCTTCAACCCGGCCGGTAGCGATGTGCGGGTCGTTTTGCCGCTTGGCCAACGCACTTCTATCGAAGTCGGCGGCTGCGGTGTTGCCAGCACCTTAACCAAGCCATCCGAGGAACCGTAGCCGCTACCCATCTGCCATTCTCTCCAAGTGCCAATTGTCACGTTTGGTGCCTGGCCAAAAATCAATCGTGCCGCCGAGCCAACCGCATCAGGATTGGCTTTTACCCCTGCCAACCGCACCCGCAATCCCGGCTTAGCATTATTGTTACGGTACAATCGGGTCGCCCCACCGCTTTGAGTCACAATGAGATCAAGGCGCCCATCGGCATCATAATCAGCCAGCGCACTGGCACGTTGATCGCCGTAAATAGTAACCCCTGCCTCCTGCCCCTTGACCGGGGAAAAATTAGCGTTTCCCGTGCCGCGTAACCAAAGGCCCCGCCCCGCGTCCAATCGGTCGGCATTAGTCGGGAAAGCTGAAAAATTTTGAGCCAAAAACAGGTCGTCGATGCCGTCCCCATCGAGATCGCCAACAGACACACCGAACGCGGGCGCCAATTGGGCCTCCGGATGCAACGGCTTGGCCTCGAACCCTTCTTTACGATTAATAAACACGACGGACTGCAACAGGACCGCCGTGACCGATTTCGGTGGGGCGGGATGGTAATCAGCCAACTTGAGGACACCCGAGGAAGCGAATTCGCGGTGTGTCTGAAACACCCCGCGTAACCCAGAATAGCCCTTGAATAAAGTCACCAAATCTCGTGTGGGCAGATAACCAGCCAAAGCATCATCCCAGACACCCAACAACAATGCAGTCGGGATACTTGACTCTGAATAATTGAAATACAGCCGAGGCGGATTGAGGGCATTCGGCCTGAGCGCGGAATTCAGCCCCCAGTTTGTTGCGACGATATCCGTCAAGCCGTCGCCGTTAAAATCTCCTGTAGCCACTCCCTGCCAAAGCCCCGTCAACCCTGCCAAGCCAAGCGCATCCGTCATCTCGCTGAACTGCCCTTCGTGGTTTTTGAAAATACGAACAGGTCCCCACTCCGTCGCCACAATCAGTTCGGGAAATCCATCCGTATCGAGATCACTAAAAACCGCACCATTGACGACTCCCAACGAGTTGCTCAATGCACTCTCTGCCCGGTCGAGGCTTCGACCGTTGGCCAACAGCAGCGACGACAAACTGGCCTGAGGATAATGCCCCGTGACCGAACGACCACCGACAAAAACATCCAAATCACCATCGAGATCCACGTCGGCGACTGCAATCGGGCCGGGCATGGTTTCACCCAACGATTTACTGCTCACCCCAAGCCCGATGCTCTTACGATAAGATCTCATTTGAGCGTCTCGCTGCGGTGTCTCGTAGTTTGAAATAGCCGCGACCCATTGCCGAATACCGGCTGGGCTCACCCATCCGGTGATTGCCGTAACATCTCCCGGCACTTTCACGCCGGCCGCAGAAACCAATCGACTAAAGCGCCCGTCGCCAAGATTTTGATAGACGGCGACGGCCGACCCGGATCCGGCACCGATCATCAAATCCTCATCTCCGTCCCCGTCGAAATCAAACCACGCCACCCCCGGGCCGGAACGATCAAGGCGGCGCGTCAAAAGCGGTTGCAAAGCCGTATCGTCGTAGGCGTTTTCTGAATGGACATGATTAAGCAATCGACTGGCATCTTCAAAAAACGGTTCGGTTTCTTTCGTCTTGGCCAAGCGCTCTTCCGTAGCTGCCCCGCTTGGCTCAATCACTTCATAGATATGGTTGGGCTCCGGATTGCTGATGTACGAATGTTTGCCGCTTGGCCAAGCGACCTCAATCGACCGGTTCACCGCATCGGTACTGATTGCAAACATCCTCACAGGATCATCGCCTGAAAGGTATCGCCCCCCCGCGATCATCTCCTGTGTCTGCCGTATATTGCCGACGGCTACCGTGATACGGGCACCTATTCCGCGTGTGTTCGGGGCCAAGCCACGCAATCTCACGGCCAAGCGCGGCGCGATGACATCATTGCGATAAACCAAGGCCGGTTGGTTGAGGCAGTTGATGACCAAATCAAGATCACCGTCGTTATCGAGATCACCCGCAGCGATCCCGTGGGACATTTGTGGAGAGTTAAACCCCCAAGCCTGCCCCATCTCGGCGAAGCTGAAGTTACCAAGATTTCGATATGCGACGTTCGCCGTTTGAAACGGCGGAAAAGCAAGTGATCCAACCTGGCTACGCTTGGCCTTGGATAAGCGGGAGAAACGGGCGATCGCATCGCGGTCGTTGACATCGTGCAAGTGTCCGTTCGTCACCAACAAATCCTCAAAACCGTCGAGATCAACATCCATGAAAACCGGCTGCCAAGACCAATCCGTCGCCTCCACCCCTGCGTATCTTCCAACCTCGGCGAACGTTTCATCGCCGCGATTCCAAAATAGTGTGTTCCGGGCCACCTGCAACCGATCCAGCGGCGCGCCGGGTTGAGGCGGCTCAGGCGTGTTTGGACTGGCCTTGAGTAAACGAGATAACGGCGTGCGACTGAGCATTTCCGTCACGAAGAAATCCGTATGCCCATCACGATCGATATCTGCAAAATCCACTCCCATCGAGGCATATGAGACCGAACGGATCGCAGACGGTCCGGCCTCTTGAAACTTTCCTGTCCCGTCGTTTAACCAAAACCGGTCCGGGGTTCGAAAATCGTTGCAGACGTAGATATCGGGGTGCCCATCGGCGTTTACATCGCGAATCTGAACACTCAGTCCGAAGTCGATCGGTTCCGGTATCGGGACGCCGCCACGATCACGAAACCGCTGAGCCTGCCATGGTACACGCTGAAATTCACCGTTGCCCTTGTTCAGGTAGAACGCATCCGCCTCCCCAAATTCGATGACCTTCCCGTTAATGATTTTCAACCGCTTCGCGTGCAACCCGGTTACGACTGTTCTTCCACCTACCTTGCGAATCGCGTACGATCCTCCATCACGGAGAAGTGCCAACTCCCCGAAGTTGGCCACGTACAAATCGAGATCCCCGTCTCCATCGACATCCCCCAGTGCCATCGACGTGCCCGAGGTCTTGCTTTCCAGTCCGACAGCAGTTGTCACGTCCGTGAACTTTCCGGTCCCGTCATTGTTCAGACAAAGTGTTCCTTTACGGAATGTGGTCAGCACCAAGTCGAGATCGTTGTCGCCATCGAGATCCGCAAACACGGCACCGCGGGGCAGATAACCACTCGCCGCAGCCCCGTTTTCCTCCGGGGCCAACTGAAACCGCAAGTTGCCTTGATTAAGGTAAAGTTGATTGTCTCCTTCCAATCGACAAAAGTAGATATCACACAACCCATCGCCATTCACATCTCCCAACGCCACACCCGAGCCGTTGGTCAGATTCGAGCGCTTGGCCAGAGACAACTTTGAAACACGATTGGTAAACTGAATTCCCAACCGCTCAATCGGCAATGAGGTGAATCCCACCTTGCCTTGCGTCGGCACCGGCAAACTGGCCAAGCGATAACCTGCACCATTCTCCCACTCCAACCCCTTGGCCAAGCGCATGCCACCCGCCATCATCAGGGCGAACAGGAGTAAGAGCGTGCCATTCAGCCGAAAATTCACTCCGGAATTCTTACTTGAGGGGCTTCCGAAGCAAAGAGATTTGTCGCCACCGCGCTACCGAAGAATGGTACTGGACAAGGCTCGTAAACGGGTTCACACTTACAACAACCTCTCAAGCCTATGAAGCAAATTACCATCATCACGAAGGATTACCACGGCCTGACAGCCGACCTTGCCTCTGCCCTTGCCGGAAACGAAATCAATATTGAGACACTGGATGCCAAGAAAATCGACGACATTGGAGTGATCACACTCGTTGTTGATCAGTACCAACGGGCGCTGCACGTCCTGAACGACGCCGGTTGGAACCCCATCGAAGAAGACACCATGCTCGTGAGAGTGGCTGATGAACCCGGCGCCATCGCCCACTTAGCCCAGCGTTTGCGTGACGCTGATCTCCATATTCGAAGCATGCGCGTCGTCCAACACCATGGCGACTGGGGCGCCATTGCCGTCAGTGCCGACCCTATCGACAAGGCGCGCGATCTGGTCAGGGACGAGTTACTCTCGATCGCTCCCGCAGTTTAATCCTGCAAATCCCGCGCGCGCCTCGTTAGCCCGAGGCGAATGTACCGGATCGGAACTTGCGAGATAAGCATCCCGCAAAACATCATCAGGCAGCCAATCAACTCACGCGGGGAAAGTTGTTCCTTCAAGATTAACCATCCGGCAATCACTCCGACCACGGCCTCCATCGCAAAAATAATCGAAGCATGAGTCGGATTCGCCTTTCGCTGCCCGATGATTTGCAGCGTAAACGCGATCGCGATAGACATCACCCCAAGATAAAGTGCCGGAAAAAATGCCGCATGGTAATCATCAAAACCGTGACTCTCCGAAAACCCGGCGACGATCCAGCTCAACCCCGCGCAAACCGTCACCTGCCCAAGTGCAAGGTGGAGTGAGGAAACGCGATTGGTAAACCGGTCGATCACCAATACATGCCCAGCCCAACAAAACGCACCAAACAACACGAGCAGATCCCCGTGCCCAATAGACCACTGAGAGTCGGTTTGCTTGAAACTCAACAACCACAGACCGACCGTAGCGAGCACGACTCCGCTCCATGTTTGAAAATTCGTACGCTGCCCGATCAACAAGCCGAATGTCGGCACGATGACAACATAGAGTCCGGTGATAAAACCCGCCTTCCCCGCTCCAGTTCCTTCGTCAGTTATTCCCGCCTGTTGCAGAAGCGAGCCCAAGAACAAGAAAACACCCGCACTCAAACTCGCCTTAATCCAATCCTTCGAGCGAAATCCATCCAGCGACTTTCCCTTGTGCCAGATGAAAAGTATCGCCGTCAGGCAAATCGCACCCAGCGTGTAACGGGTACCGTTAAACGCATTCGGACCAAGGTGTTCTCCTCCTAATTCCTGCGCAACAAAACCGAATCCCCATATCGTGCTGGTGAGCAGCAGAAGCAAATTACTGTTGAGTTTTTCCCGATTCATTCCACTTGGCCAAGCGCCCGGAGGGACGTTATCGCTTGACGCACCGCCGCTGAAAGACTGAATTCCTCCCTCGATGCATTTTCGAAACATTATATGCACTCTCGCGCTTGGCCAAGCGCTGATCCTTGAAGCCACTGATTGGCCAAAATCTCTGTCAGAAAGCCAAGTTTAGCTTTTCATCTAATGTTTGCAAGGGTAAATTGCGTTTTTTCGCAGAAAAATGCAGAAATATTACTCAATTATTCGGACTTCAACAACCGTGCAAGCGCGGGATTCCAAGTCCGGCCCGCAAGCGCAGCGTGAGCAGATTGCCAGATATTGCGAAAAAAATTCAATTACCATTTCCGAGGAAATTGCTGATCTCGGCATTTCCGCTGGAAAATTAGCTCAATTCAAATCCGGAAATCTTGGCAAAAAAATTTCGGAACTTCGTCGGAATAAATTTGAGCCGGACGAGCAT
>MDTD01021719.1_pt1 | contig 17172 bp, 10 predicted proteins | sample 811221 | NCBI WGS metagenome assembly MDTD01 (sample SAMN05326646, study PRJNA326480) | marine metagenome | isolation source: seawater | place: Pacific Ocean: South West | collected 2011 | reverse complement strand
CAGGCCTTGCAGGATCTTGTGATAGGTTTATTTATAGACACTATGGAGGAGATCCTTGGGACTCAATAGGAAATGAAGATTACCAAAATGTTTCTTTTGTATACTGTCCTAATGAATACTTATATAATTGCATGGATCCCTGTGAGGAAATTGAAACACTGATTCAAGATCTTTATAGATTGCAAGAAACACTATGGTGCAGTTGCATCATGACAGATCAGCTTTGGTTTGTTTTTGATACATCCAATCAGAAACTCATTGGTATTTACGACTGGCAATGGTCGCCATAAAGCAGCAACTCATATTTCTCTTCCAAAAAATAAATAATAAGCATACTTTCGTGTCGGAATTTTTTCGACCTTTAAAACATGTCCGAAAAGGAAATAAAAGAGCATCAATTGTTCATCTCCAGCTACCCAGTCATATATCGATTATGGAGGGATAACAAAGAGAGGATAACGAAAAAAAAAATGTTTTTCAAGATACTTCTTTTTACTACGATCAGTGCTCCGTTTAGATGGGTTCAAAAAATACTCTATCAACGTAGAATTAATAAAATTAACCTCAACCAAAAACCTCCTGTTTTCGTTATTGGTCACTGGCGAAGTGGAACGACTCATTTACACTATCTTCTGGCACAGGACCAACGCTTTTCCTTTCTTGAAGCCTTTCAGGCCTTTTTCTTTAGAGCCGCATTAGTCTCTAGGATATTTATGAAGCCTATACTAAACAAACTCATGCCGAAAACAAGACCTCAGGATAATGTGGAAATCAATGCTAGCGCACCTACAGAGGAAGAACATTCTTTAACTAACCTGACTCATATGAGCGGAATGCAATCATTTTTCTTTCCCCAGAACCTAAGCTATTTTAGTGAATACAACTTGTTTGAAACCTCTCCGGAGAATATTACAAAATGGAAATATATATATGATAAAATGCTCAAACAAATAGCCTTTTACAATGGAAAAAATCGACAGCTTCTTCTCAAAAACCCTCATAACACCGGACGCATCAAAATATTAAAAGAGCTTTACCCTAATGCTAAATTTATTTTCATTCATCGCAATCCATATGAGGTATTTAACTCAACGCAACATTTATACCGGACTACCATAAAGTCGCAATTTCTTCAAGATTTTGGAGAACAAGAAATCAACGAACGTGTGCTACTCGGGTATGAAAAAACAATGATGGCATACCTCGAACAAAGGCACGAAATCGACAAAGAAAACCTCATTGAAATATCTTATAATGAGCTCAGTGAGCAGCCCATGAATTGTATAGAAAATATCTACAGAACACTTAAAATTGGCGACTTTACAGAAGTGAAAACTAATTTTCAAAAATATCTAGACAATCAAAAAAACTATAAAAAAAACACCTTTAACCCTGTTCCATCTGAGCTTAAAAACCAAATCAATAATAGATGGGCATTTGCATTTGAAGCTTGGGATTATGAAATGAACTAATCTCAAATAAGTCCTATAAGTCAAAGATTTTGGTAATTTTGTGTCTATAAAATTGAATGACATTATGGGTATATATTTAGATTTTGAAGAGCCAATTCAGGCTATAGAGGAACAAATAGCAAAAACCAGAGAAATTGGGGAATCGTCGGAAGTCGATATGACCGACAAGATTCAGGAGTTGGAACGAAAATTAAAAAACAAGACAAAAAAAATATTTTCTAATCTCACTCCATGGCAGCGTGTACAACTTTCAAGACACCCCGAAAGACCTTACACAATGGCATATATTAATGCGATTACCGACAGCAATTTTATAGAGCTTCATGGAGATCGAAATGTGAAAGACGATAAAGCAATGGTCGGTGGATTTGGCCTTCTCGATGGGAAATCCGTAATGTTTATTGGACAACAAAAAGGGGTCAATACAAAAATGAGGCAATATCGCAACTTTGGTATGCCTAATCCGGAAGGATATAGAAAAGCATTAAGGCTTATGAAGTTAGCCGAGAAATTTAATAAACCTGTAGTTACATTTATCGATACTCCCGGTGCCTTTCCCGGACTCGAAGCAGAGGAGAGAGGTCAAGGTGAGGCGATTGCAAGAAACATTTATGAAATGATGAAGCTTAAAGTTCCGGTAATATGTATTATCATCGGGGAAGGGGCTTCAGGTGGCGCCTTGGGAATAGGTGTTGGAGACAAAGTGGTCATGCTGGAAAACACCTGGTACTCGGTCATTTCTCCTGAATCTTGCTCTTCTATTTTATGGAGATCTTGGGAATATAAAGAGCAAGCCGCTGATGCATTAAAACTAACTTCAAAGGACATGTCCTCGAACAAACTTGTAGATGATGTCATTAAAGAACCGATAGATGGTGCTCACCGTTCCCCTAAATTGATTTTTGATCGTGTGAAAAAACAAATCAAAAAATATATTCAGGAACTTGAGGAGATCCCATCCGAAAAACGAATTGAACAACGAATTGAGAAGTTCGATAAAATGGGCGTCTGGAAGTAGTAAATCACCGTCCTAAATGAATGATCTACCATCTACACCCGTTGAATATTTAAAAGGTGTTGGGCCTCAAAAGGCATCTTTACTTAGTAAGGAATTGGAGATTCACAATTATGGTGACTTGTTGTTTCATTTTCCCTATCGTTATATAGATCGTTCATCGTTTGCTCAAATCAAAGATCTTCACTTTTCTGATAACTATGTTCAGCTTAAAGGAAAGATTGATCAAATTAAAGAAACTGGAAAAGGAAGATATAAAAAACTCACGGCGCGATTTGGTGATAAAACTGGGTATATTGAGCTTATCTGGTTTCAAGGAGTCTCATGGATGAAATCCAGCCTGAGAATCAATGAAACATACATTATCTTCGGGAAAGCAAAAATCTATTCAAAAAAATGGTCCATTCCCCATCCTGAAATGACCTTAGTGAATCAAAATGTGCCAAGAACAGGATTTTTTCCTTTGTATTCAAGTACAGAAAAACTAAATTCAAAAGGTCTTAATTCAAAAGGAATTGAAAAATTAATCTCATTAATTGTTCCTCAAATTGGACAATCCTACCCAGAAACATTGGCTGATGATATTGTTAATGAGTACAAACTCATTTCCAAAAAAGAAGCAATCAAAAAAATACACCAACCCAATAATCGACAGGACATTCAACAAGCCGTATTTAGACTAAAATTCGAGGAACTATTCTATCTACAGCTAGAATTATTAATCAGAAAAAAATTAGCCACAAACAAACATAAGGGCTTTATTTTTAATGAAGTAGGAGAGCTCTTTAATTCTTTTTTCAATAAATATTTACCTTTCGAATTGACCAACGCTCAAAAGAAGGTTATTAAAGAGATTAGAAAGGATTTTTTGAGTGGATCCCATATGAATCGATTGCTTCAGGGAGATGTTGGAAGTGGTAAAACACTAGTCGCTTTGATGTCAATGTTGTTAGCAGCAGACAACTCCTATCAATCTGCCATTATGGCTCCGACCGAAATACTGGCCACACAGCATTTTGAAAGTTTAAACACCTTATTGAAGGACTTACCTATTTCTATTGAGCTGTTAACAGGGTCTACTAAAAAATCCAAACGAAGAGAACTGCATGAGCAACTCTTGAATGGAAAAATAGATATTCTTGTGGGTACCCATGCCTTATTGGAGGATACTGTTCAATTTAAAAATATTGGACTAGTAGTTATTGACGAACAGCATCGTTTTGGCGTGGCTCAACGATCAAAAATGTGGGGAAAGAACACCAATCCTCCGCATATACTAATTATGACTGCCACACCTATTCCGAGAACACTAGCAATGACTTTTTATGGGGATCTAGAAGTTTCCGTGATTGACGAACTTCCTCCTGGAAGAAAAGCTGTTCAAACAAGTCATCGCTTTGAAAAAAACCGATTAAAAGTATTTGAATTTGTACGATCACAAATCAAATTAGGTCGCCAAATATATATGGTCTATCCATTGATCAAGGAATCTGAAAAACTAGACTTCCATAATCTGATGGATGGATATGAGGCAGTTACACGATCTTTCCCTCTTCCCGAATTCAAAATCAGCATCGTTCATGGACAGATGAAAAGCGATGAAAAAGAATTTGAAATGCAGCGTTTTGTAAAAGGAGAAACGCAAATCATGGTTGCAACGACAGTCATCGAGGTGGGGGTTAATGTGCCTAATGCTTCTGTTATGATTATTGAAAGTGCAGAACGATTCGGTCTATCGCAATTGCATCAACTCAGAGGTCGTGTTGGAAGGGGAGCAGATCAATCCTACTGTATTCTTATGACGGGGTTTGAACTCTCGAAAGAATCTAAAAAGCGCATGGAAACCATGGTGAACTCAAATGATGGGTTTGAGATTGCAGAAGTGGACTTGCAATTAAGGGGTCCTGGAGACCTTATGGGAACACAACAAAGTGGAGAGCTAGATCTAAAGATATCAGATCTGAGAAAAGATGGTCAGTTGGTTATCCTAGCAAGAGAGGCGGCACGAAAACTCATAAAAGAGGATCCTCAAATTGAAAACCAAAAAAATCATAACATTAAAGAACATATTCAAAAGATTATTTTGAGCAAACCCGATTGGGGCAAGATAGCATAAAAAAGGGCGACAAGCGCCCCTTTCTACTTTATCATTAGAACTTATTCTTTTTCGGACTCCAAAGCTTCCAAGTCTTGTTGATTACCAACAATCATTTTTTGAAACTTTCTAACTCCTGTTCCTGCGGGTATCAAATGACCAACTATAACATTCTCTTTCAATCCAAGAAGATGATCTTCCTTTCCTGAAATCGCTGCTTCATTAAGAACTTTTGTTGTTTCTTGGAAAGAAGCCGCAGAGATAAAGGACTGCGTTTGAAGCGATGCCCTTGTAATCCCTTGAAGCATAGGTTTCGAAGTTGCTGCCCTCGCCTCTCTAGCTTCAACAAGTGCTTTGTCCTCTCTTTTCAATTTGGAATTTTCATCTCTTAGTTTACGAACAGAAACCAATTGTCCTTTTTTCAACTCTTCAGAGTCTCCAGCATCTTTAACAAGCATTTGACCAAACAAAGCATCATTTGCCTCCATGATATCCGCTTTATGAACAGATTGTCCTTCCAAGAATCGCGTATCCCCTGAATTAATAATCTCCGCTTTAAGCATCATCTGACGAACAATCACTTCAAAGTGCTTATCATTAATTTTTACCCCTTGAAGTCGATAAACCTCTTGGATTTCATTAACAATATATTCTTGAACAGCGGTTGGACCTTCGATATTCAGAATATCTTTAGGTGTAATCGCACCATCAGACAAAGGTTGACCAGCTCGGACAAAATCATTTTGCTGTACCAAAATATGTTTTGACAGAGGAACCAGGTATTTATGATCTTTACCTACTTTAGGCGTAATAATGATTTCTCTGTTACCTCTTTTGATGTTGCCGTATGAAGCCACTCCCTCTATTTCAGAGACAACTGCAGGGTTTGAAGGATTTCTTGCTTCGAACAACTCAGTTACACGTGGCAGACCTCCAGTAATATCACCGGTTTTACCAGCCATACGTGGTATCTTTACCAAAATGTGTCCTGCCTCTAACTTGTCTCCTTCATTTACAGCAATATGTGAGTTTACTGGAATAGAATATTCTCTCAAAATCTCTTTGCTCTTTTTATCGATAATATGAATCGCAGGGGTTTTCTTTTTGTCCTTCGACTCAGTAATTACTTTTTCCGTAAATCCAGTTTGTTCATCAACTTCTTCACGGTATGTAATTCCCTCTTCTATGTGCTCAAAAACGACTGTTCCTTTAACCTCAGAAATAATCAAGGCATTATATGGATCCCATTTACAGATCACATCTCCCTTCTTTATTTTCTTATTGTTGTCAACCAAGAGCTCTGAACCATAAGGAATATTGGTATTCATAATCACTATGCCTGTTTTCTCATCTGTAATTTTTAATTCACCAGAGCGACCAACAACAATGATTTTCTTTTCTCCATCTTCTTTCTTCTCTATAGTTCGGAGCTCGTCGATTTCTAAGAAACCATTTCCTTTAGCCTTAATATCTGAAACATCTGCAATATTGGATGCCGTACCCCCAACATGGAAGGTTCTCAGTGTTAACTGTGTTCCAGGCTCTCCAATAGACTGAGCTGCAACAACACCAACTGCGTCTCCCCTCTGAGCCAAACGATGATTGGACAGGTTTCGTCCATAACACTTGGCACAAACCCCTCTTCTCATTTCACAAGTAAGAACCGAACGAATTTCAACTTCATCAATCTCTGATGATTCAATATCGCTAGCCACGTCTTCCGAGATCAATTCTCCTGCTGCAACAATTAGATTATCAGATTCTGGCATGTAAATATCATGTAATGAGGTTCTACCTAGAATTCTATCGTAAAGTGGCTCTACAACCTCATCGTTCTTTTTAAGGGCCGTAGCCGTAATACCTCTAAGTGTTCCACAATCCTCTGAATTAATAACAACATCCTGAGCCACATCAACGAGTCTACGAGTCAAATAACCAGCATCTGCCGTTTTCAATGCTGTATCGGCAAGGCCCTTGCGCGCACCGTGAGTTGAGATAAAGTATTCAAGAATCGAAAGGCCTTCTTTAAAGTTAGAAAGAATAGGGTTTTCAATAATTTCTTGAACCGATGCACCCGATTTTTGAGGCTTCGCCATCAATCCACGCATTCCGGAAAGCTGTCTAATTTGTTCTTTCGATCCCCTTGCACCAGAATCAAACATCATATAAATAGAGTTAAATCCTTGTCGGTCAGATTTGAGTTGGTCCATTAAGGTGTGAGTCAAACGTGAATTGGTATGCGTCCAAATATCAATGATTTGGTTGTATCTCTCATTGTTCGTAATTAGACCCATATTATAATTCATCATGACTTCCTTCACATCATTCTCCGCCTTATCAACAAGAGAAACTTTTTCTTTGGGAATGATAATATCATCCAAGTTAAAGGATAAACCTCCTTTAAAAGCCATCATATATCCTAAACCTTTAATTTCATCAAGGAATTGAGCAGTACGTGATGTTCCACAAACCTTCAGAACCAAACCGATGATATCTCTCAGGGCCTTTTTAGTCAATACATCATTAATGAAACCAACCTCTTGTGGTACTTTTTCATTAAAAATTACTCTACCACAAGTCGTATCAATCAGTTTTAATTCAGACTCCCCAAGGTCATTCAAATCGAATGTTTTGACCTTGATGGTCGCGTGCAAATCGAGTTTACCTTCATTGTGAGCAATAATAACTTCCTCTGGAGAATAGAAAATACTACCTTCACCTTTGACAACATCGTCTTTTAACGATTTCTTTCCTTTGGTAATGTAGTACAATCCTAAAACCATATCCTGAGAAGGAACGGCAATAGGCGCACCATTGGCAGGATTCAAAATATTATGAGATGCAAGCATCAACATTTGAGCCTCTAAAATAGCTGCGTTACCAAGAGGTACGTGAACGGCCATCTGGTCACCATCAAAATCCGCATTAAATGCCGTTGTAACCAATGGATGTAGGCGAATTGCTTTTCCTTCAATTAATTTAGGCTGAAAGGCCTGAATACCCAGTCTGTGTAGCGTTGGCGCACGATTTAACAAGACAGGGTGACCTTTTAACACGTTCTCCAAAATATCCCAAACCACAGGTTCTTTTTTATCTACAATTTTCTTAGCTGATTTAACCGTCTTAACAATTCCTCTTTCAATCATCTTACGAATGATAAAAGGCTTGTAAAGCTCCGCTGCCATATCCTTTGGAAGACCGCACTCATGTAATTTCAAGTTTGGACCTACGACGATAACGGAACGTGCAGAGTAATCAACCCGCTTACCCAATAGGTTTTGACGGAATCGACCCTGCTTTCCTTTTAAAGAATCAGAAAGCGATTTCAAAGCTCTATTTGATTCTGTCTTTACCGCACTAGATTTACGAGAATTATCGAATAAAGAATCTACAGATTCCTGAAGCATTCTTTTCTCGTTTCTTAAAATCACCTCTGGCGCCTTAATTTCGATAAGTCGTTTTAATCGGTTATTTCTAATGATTACCCTACGGTATAGATCGTTTAAATCGGAAGTCGCAAAACGGCCACCATCAAGAGGAACAAGAGGTCTTAATTCAGGTGGGATTACTGGAACCACTTTGACAATCATCCATTCCGGTCTGTTTTCTATTCGAGACTGAGAATCTTTCATAGCCTCAACAACTTGAAGTCTCTTGAGTGCTTCGTTCTTTCTTTGAACTGATGTTTCGTTTTCAGCCAAGTCCCTTAATGAATAAGACAAATCCTCCAAATTCAATCCTGCCAACAAATCATTAATGGCCTCAGCACCCATTTTTGCGATGAATTTATTTGGGTCAGAATCATCTAAATACTGATTTTCTTTTGGAAGGGCATCAAGAATATCTAAATACTCTTCTTCAGTAAGGAAATCCATTTTATTCAACTCGACATCAGGTAATTCAGTTGCTGAACCTCCTTGAATCACAACATATCGCTCGTAATAAATGATTTGGTCGAGCTTCTTGGTAGGCAAGCCCAAAAGATATCCTATCTTATTAGGTAATGATCTAAAATACCAAATGTGAGCAACAGGGACAACCAAAGCAATGTGTCCCATTCTTTCTCTACGAACTTTTTTCTCAGTTACTTCTACCCCACATCGATCGCAAACAATACCCTTATATCTGATTCTTTTGTATTTTCCGCAGTGACATTCGTAATCTTTAACAGGACCAAAAATACGCTCACAAAATAAACCGTCTCGCTCTGGCTTATATGTTCGGTAATTAATTGTCTCTGGCTTTAATACCTCACCACTTGAATTTTCCAGGATAATCTCTGGAGAAGACAATGATATCGTGATTTTATTAAAGCTACTTTGTTTTTTGGGTGTTTCTCTTTTGAAAGCCATTTTTTATAGATAATTCGTTTTTAATAGTTTTAATCCATCGTTACGTTAAGACATAACCCTCTTAACTCATGTAACAGAACATTGAATGATTCAGGGATTCCTGGTTCACCTATGTTGTCTCCTTTAACAATTGACTCATAAGCTTTTGCTCTTCCCGTTACATCATCAGATTTAACCGTTAAGATTTCTTGAAGGATATTGGATGCTCCGAAGGCCTCAAGTGCCCATACCTCCATCTCACCAAAACGCTGACCACCGAATTGAGCCTTTCCTCCAAGAGGTTGCTGAGTTATGAGTGAATATGGTCCAATAGATCTTGCGTGCATCTTATCATCAACCATGTGTGATAATTTCAACATGTAAATCACACCTACAGTAGCAGGTTGGTGGAATCGTTCCCCGGTACCTCCATCAAACAGATAAGTCTTACCAGAAGTTGGCACTCCTGCTTTTTCTGTCCATTCATTAATCTCATCAGGTTTAGCACCATCAAAAATTGGTGTAGAGAACTTCATGCCTAATTTTTCACCTGCCCAACCTAGAACTGTTTCATAGATTTGACCTAGGTTCATTCTAGACGGTACTCCCAACGGATTCAAAACAATGTCGACTGGTGTTCCATCCTCTAAGAAAGGCATATCTTCTTGTCTTACAATATTGGCAACAATACCCTTATTACCATGACGTCCTGCCATTTTATCTCCCACCTTGAGCTTTCTTTTCTTAGCAACATAAACTTTTGCTAGCTTAATAATCCCAGCAGGTAATTCATCACCAACAGAAATATGGAATTTTCTACGCTTATAATTGCCTAATAAATCATTCGCTTTGATATTGTAATTGTGAATTACTCGACTAATCAATTGATTGACTTTATCATCTGAGGTCCAATTCAATGGATTAACAATAGAGTAATCTAAAGAAGTCAATGATTTGGAAGAAAATTTAGTTCCTTTTTTAATCAATTCTTCCTTGAAGTTATTATAAACTCCTGTAGATTTTTTATCCCCAACAATCTTGATTAATTTTTCTGCAAGTTTTGCTTTCAAGGCAACTAAATCACTTTGATACTCTGCATCTATAGCTTCGAGTAAAGGCTTGTCTTGGCTTTTAGATTTCCTATCTTTTACGGCTCTAGAGAATAATTTCTTTTCAATAACAACACCTCGCAATGAAGGACCTGCTTTCAGAGATGCGTCTTTAACGTCTCCAGCTTTATCACCAAAAATTGCTCTAAGTAATTTCTCCTCAGGTGATGGATCGGTTTCACCTTTTGGCGTAATCTTACCAATAAGAATATCTCCCTCCTTAATTTCAGCTCCCACTCGAATCAAACCGTTTTCATCCAAATCTTTGGTAGCTTCTTCACTCACATTAGGTATATCTGCAGTCAATTCCTCCATTCCTCGTTTTGTATCTCTCACCTCTAAAGAGTATTCATCGATATGAATCGAAGTAAATACATCATCACGAACCACTTTTTCAGAAATAACAATCGCATCCTCAAAGTTGTAACCTTTCCATGGCATGAACGCCACTTTTAAGTTTTGACCAAGAGCAAGTTCACCTTTCTGCGTGGCATAACCCTCACAAAGTACTTGACCTTTAACAACTTTATCTCCTCTTTCGACAATCGGTTTGAGGTTGATACAAGTACTCTGATTTGTTTTCATGAACTTGGTCAAAGAATACTTAGTTACCTCGTTTTCGAAGCTCACTAACTTGTCCTCAGAATTCCAATCGTAACGTATTACAATTTCATTTGCATCAACATACTCAACTATACCTGAACCTTCCGCATTAATCAAAACGCGGGAATCTTCCGCAACGAGCTGCTCAATTCCTGTACCAACAATTGGAGAATTCGGTCTCAATAAAGGTACTGCTTGACGCTGCATGTTTGACCCCATCAAAGCCCTATTGGCATCATCATGCTCTAAGAAAGGTATTGAAGATGCTGCTATAGAGGCAATTTGATTCGCCCCAACGTCCATCAAGTTCAATTTTGATGGCTCAACAACGGGAAAATCACCCTCAAATCTTGCTTTTACAACATCGGAAAGGAAATTACCTTTATCATCTACCTGGGCATTGGCTTGAGCGATAGTTTTAGAATCCTCTTCTTCTGCCGCTAGGTAAATCGGGTCATCTTTGTATTGAACAATTCCCTTTTCTACTTTTCTATATGGAGTTTCAATAAATCCTAATTTATTCACCTTAGCGAAAACACACAGAGATGAAATCAAACCGATATTGGGACCTTCAGGTGTTTCAATTGTACACAATCTTCCATAATGCGTGTAATGAACATCACGCACCTCGAATCCAGCTCTTTCACGAGACAGACCACCAGGTCCTAATGCAGATAATCTTCTTTTGTGTGTCACCTCTGATAATGGATTCGTTTGATCCATAAACTGCGACAGCTGATTCGTTCCAAAGAAAGAATTAATAACTGAAGACAATGTTTTCGCATTGATCAAGTCAATTGGTGTGAAAACCTCGTTATCACGAACGTTCATTCTCTCTCTAATGGTCCTTGCCATCCTTGCAAGACCCACACCAAATTGAGAATACAACTGCTCACCTACTGTTCTAACACGCCGATTAGAAAGGTGATCAATGTCATCCACGTCAGCCTTTGAATTAATCAACTCAATCAGATACTTTATGATTAAAATCATGTCATCTTTAGTCAAGACTCTTGACTCTTCAGACTGATCAATACCGAGTTTTTTATTCAATCGGAATCGCCCAACCTCTCCAAGATCATAACGGGTATCAGAGAAAAATAATTTTTCAAAAACTCCCTTAGCTGTCTCATAATCGGGGGGATCAGCATTTCTTAATTGTCTGTATATATGCTCAACCGCTTCTTTTTGAGAATTTGAAATATCCTTTTGAAGCGTATTGTAAATAATAGTGTAATCAGCACTATTGATATCCTCTTTGTGAAGTGTTACCGCTTTTGCTCCTGAATCCATAATGGCTTCGAGATGTTCCTCGGTTATAACCAATTCGCGATCGAAAATAACTTCATTTCGTTCGATAGAAACAACTTCCCCTGTATCCTCATCAACGAAGTCTTCAATCCACGTTTTTAAGACTCTTGCGGCTAATTTTCTGCCAACTAGTTTCTTCAGATTGGTTTTGTTTACTTTCACTTCATCTGCCAAACCAAAAATATCTAAAATATCCTTGTCAGTCTCATAACCGATAGCTCTAAATAAAGTGGTAACAGGTAATTTTTTCTTTCTGTCGATATACGCATACATGACATTATTGATATCAGTTGCGAACTCGATCCAAGATCCCTTGAAAGGAATAATTCGAGCCGAATATAACTTGGTTCCATTAGCATGCCTTGATTGTCCAAAGAATACACCTGGTGATCTATGCAATTGGGAAACAATAACACGCTCTGCACCATTAACGACAAATGAACCTTTTGGCGTCATATAGGGAATGGTCCCTAAATATACATCCTGAACAATGGTTTCGAAATCCTCGTGCTCTGGATCTGTACAATACAACTTCAATTTAGCTTTTAAAGGAACGCTATATGTCAACCCTCTTTCAATACATTCTTCAATCGAATATCGTGGTGGATCAATGAAATAATCCAAAAACTCTAAAACGAATTGATTTCGTGTATCGGTAATTGGGAAATTTTCAGCGAAAACCTTAAATAGTCCTTCACTCTCACGATTTTCGGGTGTTGTTTCCAATTGGAAAAACTCCCTAAAAGATTTTAATTGGATTTCTAAGAAATCCGGATAATCAAACTGATTTTTGCTTGAAGCAAAATTAATTCTGGTTGAATTATTTGATGTTGCCAAAGATTTATGTTTTTAGTTAATGATTAGGCCTTCAAATAGCAGGCCGTTAAAAACAGGACAAGGCACCCGCATTTTGCGGTGCCTTTCCTGTGTGTAATTTGAAAAGATTACTTAATCTCAACTTCAGCGCCAGCCTCTTCAAGAGATTTTTTAAGCCCTTCAGCTTCGTCTTTCGCTACACCTTCTTTCAAAGTAGTAGGAGCGTTATCGACCATATCTTTAGACTCTTTAAGACCAGTACCGGTAAGTTCTTTTACAAGTTTAACTACTGCCAATTTACTTGGTCCACCAGCTTTCAATACTACGTCAAACTCAGTTTGAGCTTCACCAGCAGCATCTCCACCACCACCAGCAGCAGCACCAGCTACAGCTACGGCCGCAGCTGCAGGTTCGATACCGTATTCATCTTTCATTATCGTTGCCAACTCACTTACTTCTTTTACTGTCAAGTTAACCAACGTTTCTGCAATTTGCTTTAAATCAGCCATTTTATTTTAATTTAAATAGATTTATTAATAATATTATTGTGCCCTTTCTTCGAGCGTTTTCATGATGCCGGCAAGTTTACCGCCAGCACCTTTCAATCCAGACAGTACATTTTTGGCAGGACTCTGTAACAAACCAATAATCTCCCCAATAAGTTCATCCTTACTTTTTAAGGATTCAAGGGCAGATAACTGATCATCACCAATGTATATTGACTCTTCCACATATGCTCCTTTTAAAATGGGCTTTTCGTTCTTTTTTCGAAAATCCTTAATCATTTTAGCGGGGGCACTTGAAGATTCAGACAACATAATAGAAGTCGATCCTTTAAGAACATCTTTCAATGCCCCAAAGTCTTTTCCTTCCACTTTATCCATAGCCTTTTCCAAAAGTGCATTCTTCACTACGCGCATGCTGATGTTTGCGTGAAAACATTTTCTTCTTAATGAATTCACAGCCTCAACAGTAAGCTCTGCAGTGTCTGTCAAATAGAATACGTTGGAGTCAGACAAATCTGACGTCAACTCCTCTATGTACTTTGCTTTTTCTTCTCTTGTCATTTTCTTAGTATTAAGCGTTAACAGACTTGGCATCAATTTGAACTCCAGGACTCATTGTAGAAGTAATATAGATACTCTTAAAATATGTCCCTTTAGCAGATGAAGGTTTCATTTTAATCAATGTCTGGAGAAGCTCATTCGCATTGTCCTGGATCTTACTCCCGTCAAAGCTTACCTTTCCTACTGATGAATGAATGATTCCGTACTTATCAACTTTAAAGTCAATTTTACCTGCTTTTACTTCATTTACAGCCTTACCAACATCCATGGTCACCGTTCCTGTTTTTGGATTCGGCATTAAACCTCTTGGCCCTAAAATTCGTCCAAGAGCTCCAACCTTACCCATGACAGATGGCATGGTGATAATTACGTCTATATCAGTCCATCCAGACTTGATTTTCGCAATATACTCGTCCAACCCGTAATAATCTGCTCCAGCCTCTTTGGCCTCTGCTTCCTTATCAGGAGTACAAAGGACAAGGACTTTCACATCTTTACCGGTACCATGTGGCAAAGCAACTGTGCCTCTTACCATTTGATTTGCTTTTCTGGGATCGACACCAAGACGAATACACATGTCAACAGAAGCATCAAACTTGGTTGTGGAAATATCCTTAACCAGATTGCATGCATCCTGAAGGGAATATGCTTTTGATAAGTCATGCTTGCCAAGAACCTCTTTTCTATTTTTAGTCATTTTTTTCATAACATTAAATTATTTAGAGTTTGGACCATTTTTACCTTTAACATTCACACCCATACTGCGTGCTGTACCCGCTACCATCATCATTGCAGAATCAACGGTAAAGCAATTTAAATCAGGAAGTTTATCTTCCGCAATCGTGCGAATCTGATCCCAAGTAATGGCACCTACTTTTACACGATTTGGTTCACCAGAACCTTTTTTGATTTTAATTTGCTCCATGATTTGCACTGCTGCTGGTGGAGTCTTCAAGACAAAGTCAAACGATTTGTCGCTGTATACTGTAATTACGACAGGTACCACTTTACCTGGCTTATCTTGGGTTCTTGCATTAAATTGCTTACAAAACTCCATGATATTTACCCCTTTCGCACCAAGAGCTGGTCCTACGGGAGGGGCCGGGTTAGCTGCACCGCCTCTGATCTGTAATTTGATCAATCCTGCTACTTCTTTAGCCATATATATATAATTGTGTAGTCGAACATGAACGTTAACGATGGGAAGCTTTAATCATCTAGTTCACTCCTACGGTTAATACAAATTAACTTTCCTTCTCAACCTGCATATAGCTCAGCTCGAGTAGGTTTTTTCGTCCGAAAATTTTAACCATCACTTTCAATTTCTTTTTATCTTCATTAATGTCGTCAATAACGCCACTAAAATTATTGAAAGGACCGTCAATCACCTTAACAGACTCTCCCACCACAAATGGAATCTTCAATTCCTCCTCTGTTTCTGCCAGCTCATCTACCTTACCTAAGATACGGTTGACTTCTGACATTCTCATAGGTACAGGCTCACCACCCTTTTCAGTACCTAAAAAGCCTATTACATTGGGAATGCTTCTTATCACGTGTTTTACTTCACCCACAAGAGCAGCCTCAATCAAAACATATCCCGGAAGATACGCTCTTTCTTTATTTACCTTTTTTCCATTACGGATTTGAAAAATCTTTTCGGTAGGAATCAATACTTGTTCGATATTGTCGTCCAAGGATTTCATTCTACCCATCTCTATTTCAAGATATTCTTTTACTCTCTTTTCTTTTCCACTTATCGCACGAACGACATACCACTTTTTAGCAACTTCACTCATTTCCGTATATTCCTAAAAATTGTAAATATATCCGAGAACACCATTCCACCAAAAGTTGGGATCATTCCCGAAAATTTTGTCCATAACGAAAATGGTCAATGCCAAAAGAATAGATGCTACAACAACTAGAACCGTATTATTCTGTAATTCTTCCCATGTAGGCCACGTAACATTGTGAACCAACTCATTGTACGTGTCTTGAATATAACTAAACACTTTCATTACTTCCTTTTTTTTAATCCTGCACGGGCGGTAGGATTCGAACCCACGACCAATGGTTTTGGAAACCACTACTCTACCAGCTGAGCTACACCCGTTTAAAAAGGGGAGCCACTAGGACTCCCCTTATTTTAAACTTTATATTTTTTACGAAACGATTTCCGTAACCTGTCCAGCTCCAACAGTTCGTCCTCCTTCACGTATCGCGAATCGAAGACCTTTGTCCATTGCTACAGGAACAATCAATTTTACATTAATTGATACATTGTCTCCAGGCATAACCATTTCACGACCATCGGTCAAGAAAATCTCTCCTGTTACATCCGTTGTTCTGAAATAGAACTGAGGTCTGTATTTGTTATGGAAAGGAGTGTGACGTCCCCCCTCTTCTTTCTTCAACACATAAATCTCAGCTTTGAATTCTTGGTGTGGTTTTGTCGAACCAGGCTTACAAATAACCATTCCTCTTTTAATCTGAGCTTTCTCAATACCTCTTAGAAGGATACCCACATTATCTCCTGCTTCACCTCTATCCAAAATCTTGCGAAACATTTCAACACCTGTTACAGTTGATGTCAATTTCTCATCACCCATACCTAAAATCTCAACTGGATCTCCAGTGTTACAAACTCCTGTTTCGATTCTTCCTGTTGCAACTGTACCACGCCCAGTAATCGTAAATACATCTTCAACTGGCATCAAAAATGGCTTGTCAACATCACGTGGAGGAAGCTCGATGTAAGTATCAACTGCTTCCATTAATTCGTTAACTGTTTCAACCCACTTTTCTTCGTTGTTCAAAGCACCAAGTGCAGAACCTTGAATAACTGGGGTATTGTCACCGTCATACTGATAAAAAGAAAGTAATTCTCTTACTTCCATCTCAACCAATTCTAATAATTCTTCATCATCAACCATATCCACTTTGTTCATGAATACAACCAGTCTTGGAACACCAACTTGTCTTCCTAAAAGGATGTGCTCACGAGTTTGTGGCATTGGTCCATCTGTTGCAGCAACAACTAGAATGGCACCGTCCATTTGAGCAGCACCAGTTACCATATTTTTTACGTAATCGGCGTGACCTGGACAGTCAACATGGGCGTAATGACGATTTTTTGTTTCATACTCAATATGAGCTGTATTAATAGTAATACCACGCTCTTTCTCTTCTGGAGCGTTATCAATTGAACTAAAATCTCTTGCGGCTGCAAGACCTTGGTTTGACAACACGGATGAAATCGCAGCTGTCAAAGTTGTTTTACCGTGATCTACGTGACCAATTGTACCAATGTTCACGTGTGGTTTGGAACGATCAAAATTTTCCTTTGCCAT
>MDTD01186209.1_pt1 | contig 17177 bp, 12 predicted proteins | sample 811221 | NCBI WGS metagenome assembly MDTD01 (sample SAMN05326646, study PRJNA326480) | marine metagenome | isolation source: seawater | place: Pacific Ocean: South West | collected 2011 | reverse complement strand
GTCGAGGCGCAGCGCCGCCATCATCATGCCGGGGGTGATCTTGTCGCAATTGGAGATGCAGACCATCGCGTCGGCGCAATGGGCGTTGACCATGTACTCGACACTGTCGGCGATCACTTCGCGGCTCGGCAGGGAATACAGCATGCCGTCATGGCCCATCGCGATGCCGTCATCGACCGCGATCGTGTTGAATTCCTTGGCAACACCGCCCGCCGCGACGATCTCGCCGGCGACCAGCTGGCCGAGGTCTTTCAGGTGCACATGGCCGGGCACGAACTGGGTAAAGGAGTTCACCACCGCGATAATCGGCTTTCCGAAGTCGCTGTCCTTCATGCCTGTCGCGCGCCACAGGCCGCGGGCGCCGGCCATGTTGCGGCCGTGGGTCGAAGTGCGGGAACGGTAGAGTATTGCCACTTTGTGCCTCTTTATCAGTGCTCCGGCGGGGGTTTACCCGCCGGGTCGGCGATTATCAATCATGATGAAGGGGGAACGGCCAGCCCCCATCTGTTGCCGGAGTTACTGCGCGGCGGCTTTCGCCGTCTGCTGTACCGGGCCAACGAGGCGCATTCCGGCAATTACCGGCGCGAGCCGGGCGCGGGCGGCTTCATAGGCCTGCTGGCCGACTGCAGGAATATAGCGGGACTGGATCTCGTCCAGGTAGCGCTCGTCGCCATCGGCGCAGATGCAGGCGACCCGGCTTGGCGTGTCCTGCCGGGACAGCCAGTCCAGCGCGCCGAGGATGACGCCAACGCTGGATAGGCCAACCTTGGACAGCTGGTGCTCGTGCAGCAGCGTGAAGGCGGCAAGCGTGGCGGCCTCGTCCATGCGGATCATACCCGGATCGGGCTTCATCCCGGCGAAGGAAGAGCGTCTCTGACTGCCGAAGGCGGGGATTTTCAGCTTATCGGTGCAGCCGGACGGGCTGTCGAGGAAGGCGCAGGAGCTTTCCGGCTCGACCAGGCAGAGTTGGGTGTGGCCCGGATGGGCCTTCTTGTAATCGGCAAAGCCCCGCGACGTGCCGCCGGAAGACGAGGTCATGAACACTGCATCGAACGGCCCGGCCGCAAACAGTTCCGGCGCCGTCCAGTTCTGGTGGGCCGCCGGGTTCAGCGGGTTGGAATACTGGTCAAGGAAGACCGAGCCGTCCTTTTCGGCGATCTCGCCGGCGACCCGCATGCGGGCGGCGTTGGAGGTTTCGCCCGGCTTTGGCTCTGCAATCACGAGGCGGGCGCCGGCGCCTTTTATCTGCGCGGCGTTGTGCGCACTGATGGACGCCGACGACACGATGGTCGCGCCGATGCCCAGCCGCTGGCAGATGCAGGCGAGTGCGTTGCCGTAATTGCCGGAAGAGGCATCGACGACCGATTTGACCGGGCCGATTTTCTCGATCGTCTTCGACAGGATGTACCAGGCGACGCGGTCTTTCACCGAGCCGAATTCGTTGCAGCGCTCTTCCTTCACCAGCAATTCATGCGTGAGATCGCCGATCCTGACCTGGCAGGCGGTCAGGGGCGTGTGGCCGATTTTGAAGGGACAGCTGGCGACGGCGGTGGAAAAGGGCATAAGCCTGCCTCGGTCTGCGTTTCGCAATTCAGCATAGCTAGCAGGCCGAATCGCTCACGCAAATGTGACAACTGCGTCTGGCAACATTGCAAATTCGTATGCCTTTTCCGGCGGCAGAGGCGCCCCCTCGACGGACAGCCTAGTGCGCGTCGGCCCAGTTCGTGGCAGCGCGCGCGTCCACTTCCAGCGGAACCGACAGATCCATCCTCGGACCAGCGGCCGATTGCATGGTCTCCTTCGCCACCTTGATCAGCTTTTCGGCTTCCTTTTCCGGACACTCGAAAATGAGTTCGTCGTGCACCTGCAGCAGCATCCGGGCTTTCAGTTTCGCCTTCGCCAGCGCCTCCGGCATGCGGATCATGGCGCGCTTGATGATGTCTGCGGCTGAGCCCTGGATGGGCGCATTGATGGCCTGACGCTCGGCAAAGGCCTTTTGTGGCCCCTTCGACTTGATCCCGGCGAGGTGCACTTTCCGGCCAAACGCCGTCTGCACAAAACCGTGCTCCTTCGCGAAGGCCTTGGTCTCGTCCATATAGGCGCGGATGCCGGGGAAGCGCTTGAAGTAGGTCTTGATATAGTCTGCGGCTTCCGACTGGGGGATGCCCAGCTGGCGGGCGAGGCCGAACCCGGAAATGCCGTAGATGATGCCGAAATTGATCGCCTTGGCCTGGCGGCGGACCATCGGATCCATGCCCTCGATGGGCACGCCGAACATCTCGCTGGCCGTCATGGCGTGAATGTCGAGGCCTTCCTTGAAGGCGGATTTCAGCGCATCGATGTCAGCCATGTGCGCCAGCACGCGCAGCTCAATCTGGCTGTAGTCGGCGCTCACCAGCACATTGCCCTTGTCGGCGATAAAGGCTTCGCGGATCTTGCGGCCTTCCTCTGTCCGCACCGGGATGTTCTGCAGGTTCGGATCCGAGGAGGAGAGGCGCCCGGTCTGGGCGACGGCCATGGAGAAACTGGTGTGAACGCGGCCGGTCTCCTTGTTGATCGCGGCCTGCAGCGCTTCGGTATAGGTCGAGCGCAGCTTCGACAATGTCCGCCAGTCGACGATGGTGCGGGGCAAGTCGTGGCCCGCCGCGGCGAGGCCCTCCAGCACGTCCGCATCGGTGACCCATGCGCCGGTCTTGGTCTTCTTGCCGCCTTCGATTCCCATCTTGTCGAACAGGATCTCACCCAGCTGTTTCGGGCTGCCGATATTGAATTCCTCGCCAGCCTGTTCGTGGGCTTCCGCCTCCAGCGCGGCCATGCGCTGAGAGAAGTCGGATGACAGGCGTGAGAGCTTGTCCCGGTCCACCTGGATGCCTTCGCGCTCCATCGCGGCAAGTACAGGCACAAGCGGGCGTTCTTCGGTTTCGTAGACTGTGGTGACTTTCTCCGTGTGCAGAAGTGGCTTGAAGGTTTGCCACAAACGCAGCGTGACGTCGGCATCTTCTGCGGCGTACTCCGTCGCCTTGTCCAGCGCGACCCGGTCAAAGGTGACCTGGGATTTTCCGGAACCGGCGACGTCCTTGAAGGAGAGCGGCGTGTGGCCGAGATATTTCTCCGACAACAGGTCCATGCCGTGCCCATGTTTCCCGGCATTCAGCACATAGGACAGCAGCATTGTGTCATCGATCGGCGCGACCTGGATGCCGTGCTGGGCGAAGATGTTCAGGTCATACTTGATGTTCTGGCCGATCTTCAGGACGGCATCGTTCTCCAGAAGCGGCTTCAGCGCCTTGATCGCGTCCTTCATCCGAACCTGACGGGGAGGATCGGCGCCGAACATGTCGCCATCGCCCGCATCATTCGGGTCGACATGGGCCAGAGGAATATAGCAGGCCTCGTTCGGTGCGAGCGCCAGGGACACACCGACAAGATTCGCCGTGACCGAGTCGAGACTGTCCGTCTCAGTGTCGACGGCGACAAAACCCTGCTTTACGGCGCGGTCGATCCAGTCTTCGAGTTCCTTGAAATCGCGCACGCAGGCATATTTCGTCCGGTCGATCGGGTCTTCCGCAGGCGGAGCAGCTTCCAGCGCGCCTTCCTTTTCCATCATCTCGCGCACGCGGCGGGTGATGGTCTTGAATTCCATTTCCTCCAGGAAGCCGAGCAGGGTGTCGGGTTCCGGATCCTGGACGGCCAGGTCTTCCAGCGTGGTTTCCAGCGGCACGTCATCCTTGAGGGTCACGAGATCGCGGGAGAGGCGGATCTGGTCGGCGAAGTTGATCAGCGTCTCGCGGCGCTTGGGCTGTTTGATTTCCTCCGCGCGGGCCAGCAGTGTGTCGAGGTCGCCATATTCGCCGAGCAGGGTGGCCGCCGTTTTCACGCCGATGCCGGGCGCGCCGGGCACATTGTCCACGCTATCGCCGGCCAGTGACTGGACATCGACCACTTTCTCCGGGTCGACGCCGAATTTTTCGAACACTTCGTCCCGGCCCATCGTCTTGTTCTTCATTGTGTCGAGCATGACGATCTTGTCGGTGACAAGTTGCATCAGATCCTTGTCCGATGAGACGATGGTGACGCGCGCGCCCTTGGCTTCAGCCTGGCGGGCATAGGTGGCGATCAGGTCGTCGGCCTCGAAGCCTTCCATTTCGATCGCGTGTGCTGCGAAGGCCTCTGCCGCCCGGCGGACCAGCGGGAATTGCGGGCGCAGCTCTTCCGGCGGCTCATCCCGGTTGGCTTTGTACTGGTCGTACAGCTCGTTGCGGAATGTGTGGGACGACGCATCGAAGATGCAGGCGAAATGGGTCGGGCGGTCATCGCCCTTCAAATCTTCCAGCAGCTTGAACAACATGTTGCAGAACCCGCTGACCGCACCGATTGGCAGGCCATCCGATGCGCGCGTCAGCGGCGGCAATGCGTGGAACGCCCGGAAGATGTAGGCGCTGGCATCGACCAGGTAGAGGTGGCTGTCCTTGGTGATGGGGGCGGTGGCCATGGGCGAGAATCCTTTGCTGCCCGATGGTTTAGCCGCCAGAGCGGGGCGCGTCACCCGCTCGTAAACCGGGAAAGGATTCTGCTTGTGGAATGCATTACGTTAGGTAAGCTTTGCGGGCATAAAGGCCGGGGAGGGCAATTTATGAGCGAACCAACACTCAAGACGCCATGGCATTTGTGGGTCGTCGGCGGCCTGAGCCTGCTGTGGAATGCGTTCGGCTGTTACGATTTCAGCATGACGGCCACCAACAATGCCGCCTATCTGGAGCCATATCCGCAGGAAATTCGCGACTATTGGCTGAATATGCCGGTCTGGGTTTGGGCAATCTGGGCCATTGGTGTTTTCGGCAGCCTTTTGGGCAGCATTGCTTTGTTGTTGCGCCGGAAATTCGCTTATCCGCTGTTCGCCGCATCCTTTCTGGCCGCGCTGATCAGCATGGGCCGGAGCCTGACCGACAAGGATGCACCAACCATGGAAGGCCAGATGATGATGTCACTGGTCATCCTCGCGATCATTGCGCTGCTGGCCCTCTATGCCCGGTGGTTGTCGCGCCGGGATGTCTTGCGCTGACGCCGCAAGGCTCTAGCCTCTCCAAAAAGGGAGAGACAGATGAGCGAGATGAACCAGACTTGGGTGCTGCGCCAGCGGCCGGTAGGCGATATCAAGGAAGGCGATCTCGATCTCGTCGAGACACCGCTTGAGCCGTTGAAAGACGGCGAGGTGCGGGCGAAGACGGTCTATCTCTCGCTCGACCCGACAAACCGGATCTGGATGAGCGACGCCGACGCCTACCTGCCGCCGGTCGGCATTGGCGATGCGATGCGGGGCGGTGGCCTCGCCGTGGTGGTGGAAAGCAAGCATGACGGCTTCCAGCAGGGCGATGTTGTGAACACCGGCCTCGGGACCTGGACCATGTATCCCACGCTGCAGGGCGAGGGCCTGGCCAAGCTGCCGATTCTGCCTGGCGTGCCGTTGACGGCCTATATGGGCCCGCTGGGTGCCACAGGCATGACCGCTTATTTTGGCCTGATGGATATCGGCAAGCCGCAGGCGGGCGAGACGGTGGTTGTCTCCGCCGCGGCTGGGGCGGTCGGCTCCATGGTCGGCCAGATTGCAAAGATTCAGGGCTGCCGCGCCGTCGGCATCGCGGGCAGTGACGACAAGTGCAAATGGCTGACAGAGACAGCCGGGTTCGATGCCGCCATCAACTACAAGACCGAAGATGTCGGCGCCGCCCTGGACAAGCACTGCCCGGATGGCATCGATGTCAATTTCGAGAATGTTGGTGGGCAGATCATGGATGAAGTGATCGCGCGCCTGAACGATTTCTCGCGCATGCCGCTTTGCGGCCTGATCAGCACCTACAACGCGACTGATCCTGTGCCGGGCCCTTATAATTTCTCGAACCTGCTGATGCGGCGGACGTTGATGAAGGGCTTCATCGTGATCGACTATTTCCCGCGCTTCCCGGAAGGCATCCAGCAGATGGCCCAATGGCTGATGGAAGGGAAGCTGAAGTTCGAGACGGATGTGGTGAAGGGCTTCGAGAACGCCCCGTCCAGCCTGTCGCGGCTCTTCGAGGGCAAGAATCTCGGCAAACTTGTCGTTGAATGCAGCCCACCGCCAGCCTGATTGCGTTGCCGTTCATCCCTCGTTCAATTACAATGCGTTGATATTGCAAGCGAATTGGCTGGGAGGGTGACATGATGCACGCAAGGCGGCTGAAACTAGCCAGTGCGGCCCTTGCCGGGACGGGGCTGATTGTCCTGGCGGGCTGCACCAGCGAAGACATGGCGATGTTTGCCGATGCAATGGCGGAGGCCTCCGATGAAATGGCCGTCACGCTGACATCCGTGCCCAGCTTTGGTTGCGACTATAATATCGACGGTTACCTGGTCTGCGACGACACGGGCGACGGCTTCGCTGACCGGTATGGCGACACTTATGATGTTGCCCCGGTGGCTTATGTGCCGGTGACACCGCCTGTGCGGGTGAACGGATATGGCGAAGCCTACCAGTATGATGGAGGCTGTGATTGCTGGCTGCGTGAGCCGTCACTGGACGAAGCGCCCCCGCACCGCGGCCATGATCATCACAGGGACGATTAGAGGACCATCGGGGCAATCCAGAAGCCGACGATCGTGATGATCACGACGCCCATCAGGTTGATGCGGAAGCCTTGCCGGATCATCTCGCTGATCGGCACTTTTCCCGTCGCGTAGATCACCGCATTCGGCGCTGTCGCCACCGGCAGCATGAAGGCGCAGCTGGCGGCAACGGCGGCCGGAGCGAACAGGGACTGCGGCGCTGCGCCCACGGCAACGGCCAGCGAGCCGATGATGGGCGACAGGGTCGTCATGGTCGCGACGTTCGATGTCACTTCGGTGAGGAAGATGACCAGCAGGACCATGATGCCCACGATCAGTATTGGCGGGAAGACGCTCAGCATCTCCATTTGCGTGCCGATCCAGTCTGACAGGCCCGTCGCATGCATGGCCTTGCCGAGTGAAATACCGCCGCCGAACAGGATGATCACGCCCCATGGCAGTTTGACCGCTTCCTCCCACGTCATGAGGGCGCGGCGTTCCTCAGTCCCTGCGGGCACGAGGAAGACGAGCACGGCGCCGAACAGGGCAATCATCATGTCCGTCTGTCCGCCATAGGCTTCCAGCAGGGGGTAGCCCATGGAGGTCAGCAGCTTGGTCGCGGGCAGGCGCAGGACCCACATCGATGCGATGATGCCAAACACGATGGCGATGCGCTGTTCCGGCGTTTTGATCGGGCCGAGCTCAAGCAGGTCGTGGTGCACCGAGGCCGCCATCGACTCCCCGTGCTGGTATTTTGGCAGGCCGCGGGTCACGGCCCACCAGGCGGCTGGAATGAGGAGCGTGGCGGTCGGTATGCCAAACGTCATCCACTGGCCGAAGCCGATGCCTTCGCCCGTCTCTTCCTGCAGCCATTTCAGAGCGATCAGATTGGTGGGCGTTCCGATGGGCGTCGCCACACCGCCGATGGAGGCCGAATAACAGACGCCGAGCAGGATGGCGGTGGTGAACTTGCCTTCCTTGTCCTGCAGGGCTGCGGCCGCTGAAATGGCGATGGGCACCATCATCAGCGACGTCGCCGTATTCGAGATCCACATCGACAGCACGGCGGTGGCCAGCATGAAACCGAAGATCAGGGCCTTGGGCGAGGTCCCGACGCGGTCGACGATGTTGAGGGCGATGCGCTTGTGCAGGTGCCAGCGCTCAACCCCCAGTGCGATGACGAACCCGCCGAGCAGCAGGAGGACGATCGGATCCATATAGCTGCTGCTGATGGCGCGGGGCGACAGGGCTGCCACACCAATGGCATCGGCGTGTTCGCCATGGCCAATGATCGCCGCGCCAAATGGCAGCACGATCAGCGGCAGCAGCGAGGTCGCCGGGATCGGGATGGCTTCGGTCGCCCACCAGGTTGCCATCAGGACGAGCAGGCAGGCTGTGAGCCAGGCGGGCCAGGCCAGGCCAGCGGGCGGGCCCGTGAGAAGCATCAGTGCCGGAAGAGCAATCCCGAGGATGAGGCCGATCGTCCGGTGCGAGAGCGTCATGCAGGGCCTTTCAGGGCGGCGAAGGCGGAGTCGAGCTCTGCCTTGAGGTCTGAGACGGCCTCCAGGCCGACATGGATACGAAGCAGCGGACCTGCGCGGGATGCGGTCCAGCTGTCCTTGGAACGAGTCAGTTGGTGGTCACATGGAATGAGCAGGCTTTCATAGCCGCCCCATGAAAAACCCATGCCAAACAAATGCAAAGCGCCCAAAAAACGATCCATCCCGCCTTCGGGGATGGCATTCAGGACGACACCGAAAAGTCCGCTGGAGCCTGAAAAATCCCGTTTCCACAGGGTGTGGTCCGGGCTGGAGGGCAGGGCTGGATGCAGCACTTCGGAGACTTCCGGCCGGTCTGCCAGCCAGTTTGCCAGCTCTAATGCTGCGGCTTCGTGGGCTCTGAGGCGGGTGTGCAGGGTGCGCATCCCACGCAAGCAGAGATACGCATCATCCGGCGCAAGGCTGATCCCGAAATCCTCCGATGCCATGCTGATACGATTGTAGAGCCGCTCGTCGGACGTGATCACCGCACCGCCGAAGCCATCGGCGTGGCCGACGATGTATTTCGTCATCGCCTGGACAACGATATCTGCACCGAGATCCAGCGGATTCAGAAAGTAACCAGCGCCCCAAGTATTGTCGGCAATGGTTGTGACACCGCGTTCACGGGCAATGGCCGTGATCGCCGGAATGTCTGAAACCTCAAAGGTGAGGGAGCCTGGCGACTCCATGAAGATCGCCTGCGTCTCCGGCCGGATCAGATCTGCGATCCCTGCACCGATGCGTGGATCGTAGCGTGATGCCGATACGCCCATATATTTCAGGCGTCGTTCGCAAAAGCGCGCCGTCGGGCCATAGGCACTGTCAGGGATCAGGATGTGCCCGCCGGACTCGACACAGGACGCGATGGCCAGCGCGCAGGCCTGCAGCCCGTTGGACGCAAGGCGTACATGGCTCCCGCCTTCGAGTTCGCAGAGCGCTGCTTCCAGTTCGCGGTGCACCGACAGGCCCATGCGGCCATAGCCGGGCTTGGAATCGTAGAGTGCTTTCTCCGTTTTGAAGAGGACCGTGGAGGCGCGCTCCACCGGCGGGTTCACTGTGACGGTGCCGAGACGCGCGCCGCGTGTATGGATGATCCGCGTTTCAGGCCGTTTCATGCCGCGCCTGTCGCTACCGGGCGGGTGGGGTCGGAGGCCCATTCGGTCCATGACCCATCATAGACAGCGACATCCCAGTTGCCGAGCCGGGCAAAGCCAAGCGCGAGGATGGCCGCCGTAACGCCGGAGCCGCAGGTCGTGATGGTCGGTGCCCGATGGTTCGGCAGCAGGTCCTGAAGCTCGCTGACCGTTTTCAGCGTGCCGTCGGGATTGATCAGATTGGCGGACGGCGCGTTGACGCTGCCCGGGATATGGCCGGAAGGGAGGCCTTCGCGCGGCTCCGGAGCTTCAGCGGTGAAGCGGCCGGTGGCGCGGGCGTCCACGATGGTGTGCGAGCCGCTTTCAGAGGCGGCCGCGACCTGAGCGGTGTCCTTCAACAGGTCGCTGCGCACGCGAGCGGTGAAGTGACGCTCCACGGCGACCGGCGGCATGTCTTCAAGCTCGCCGCCCTCGGCCTTCCAAGCAGCGAGGCCGCCATCGAGCACTTTCACGTCATCATGGCCCATGACGCGTAGCATCCACCAGACCCGGGCGGCGGCACAGAAATTGTTGTTGTCATAGACAATCACCCGGTTCCCGTCGCCGATGCCCAGTTTGCGCACCCGGGATGAAAACATGATCGGATCGGGCAACATGTGCGGCAGGTCTGTCCCGCCGGCCTTGATGGCGTCGATATCGAAATGGACCGCGCCGGGAATGTGCGCCTCGGCCCAGTCTTCACGGCCGGTCTTTTCGGCCTTGAGGAACGGGGCGTAATACGTTGCGTCAACAACCCGGATGTCGGGCGCGTTGAGATTCTGCTTCAGCCAGCCTGCGGTGACGAGGGGGTCGCCCGTTTCCATTCCTTACCCTTTGATCCATGGCGGAACCGGCAAATCTTTCGATCGCAGGAATTCCGGATTGTACAGTTTCGACTGATAGCGATTGCCGTAGTCGCAGAGTATCGTAACAATCGTGTGGCCGGGGCCAAGATCCTTCGCCATTTTTACTGCACCGGCGACATTGATGCCTGAAGACCCGCCCAGGCAAAGCCCTTCATGCTGGACCAGGTCGAACAGTACATTCAGGGCTTCCGCATCTGTACAGCGATAGGCCCGGTCCACGATAATGTCTTCCAGATTCGCCGTGATCCGGCCCTGGCCGATGCCTTCGGTAATCGACGTGCCTTCGGATTTCAGAACGCCATTGGTGAAATACTCATACATCGCCGCGCCGCCCGGATCGGCCAGACCGATCTGGACCGACTCGCGCTTCTCTTTCAGTGCCATCGAAATACCGCCCAGCGTCCCGCCTGAGCCGACCGCACAGATGAACGCGTCGAGCTTGCCATCGGTCTGGGTCCAGATTTCCTGGCCGGTCGTATCGTGGTGGGCCTTGCGGTTCGAGACATTGTCAAACTGGTTGGCCCAGATCGCCCCGTTGGGCTCGCTCTTGGCGAGATCTTCAGCCAGCCTTCGTGAATAGTGCTGGTAATTGTTCGGATTGGCGTACGGCACCGCGTCCACTTCGATCAGCTCGGCGCCGAGTAGGCGGATGGCGTCCTTTTTTTCCTGGCTTTGCGTGCGGGGCATGACGATGACCACGCGATAACCGAGCGCTGCGCCGACGAGGGCGAGGCCGATGCCGGTATTCCCCGCAGTGCCTTCCACGATCGTTCCGCCCGGCCTCAACTCTCCGGCGGCTTCTGCATCGCGCACGATTCCGAGGGCCGGACGGTCTTTCACGGACTGGCCGGGATTCAGGAACTCACATTTTCCAAGGATCTCGCAGCCGGTTTCGTCAGAGACCTTGTTCAGGCGGAGGAGCGGCGTGTTTCCGATAAGCTCGATAACGGATCGATAGGTTTGCATACGGGCGGGTTCCAAGTCGGTTTCCGGGTTGAGCCGGGAAGCTAGGGCGCCCCGCGCCGCAGGACAACCGTTGCAGGCCGGGCTTCCCCTAAACTGATCCATCATCTGTCCTGTTGCGTAAACAGGCTATGCGAAACCTCATTCATGGAATCTCTGCGCTGACGCTTGCCTTTGGACTGGCAGTCGCCGGGCCTGCGGCAGCGGACAATATGCCCGCTGAGGGCGGCCTTGTCTGGACGCCAAAGGACGGGGATGTGATCCGTTTCGACGTCCGCCGTCAGGGCAAGCCCTTCGGCACGCACGAAGTGCGGTTCGATGTTTTGCCCGACGGGACGATCGAAGCACACACGAATGTGAAGTTGCGTGCCGGCTTCGGCCCCATACCGCTCTACCGGTACGACCTGCAGGCGACCGAGCGCTGGCAGGATGGCCGGCTGGTCGAACTTGAGGGCGAGGTTTTCAAGGAAGGCAACAAGGGATCGGTCACCGCTCAGGCGGACGGACCCGTCATCGACGTCGATGGAACCGGTTTTGACGGCACTGTGCCGGCGACCACAATCCCGGCGAGCCATTGGAACGTTGCCGCGACGCAGGCCGAGAAGCTTCTTTCCTCTGAAAAGGGCCAGGTGATTGACGTCTCAGTCCGCCCGGAAGGGCGCGAGATGCTGGATATCGCTGGCGAGCAGGTCGAAGCGAACAAATTTCTGCTCGATTCCGATATCGACGTGACCCTCTGGTACGACGATGCCGGGCGATGGGTGAAACTGTCGTTTGCAGCTCGCGGCCAGGAAATCGACTATGTCCTTGAAGCGCCTTACTGGCGCGATCGGGGATAGCGGAACCGGCGCTGGACAGACCAGATAGATGAAATTTCATCGATCCGGCTTTCTCCCCGTTCACTCGTAATTTGTACAAGTGATTCACCCGAGGTTCTTCCGGTGGGAAGGGAGAACGCGGTGGTATCCGGTCGGCCGGATTATGTGATGGGGATCATACATTGAGCGGATTCGTGAAGAGCATCGCTGTTCCTGAAAAGCACGCAGCCAGCCTGCGTGCGAGACAGCTGGACATGGTCCGCCGGATCACATTCGTGATGATTCTGGCAAACCTCCTGAATGCCGGCATTGTGGTGATTTGCTTTCTCGGGACGGCGTCCAGCGACCTTCTCTACATCTGGGGCGCGGCCATTCTCGTATCGAGTACCGTGTCCGTCGGAACGCAATTCTTCAATCCGCGTGACATGGACCCGATGGATGGGCGGTCGCAGACCGCGCTCGACAATTTTACCCGGGGCGCATTGCTGAACGGCATGCTCTGGGGCGCCGTGCCCTTTATCGTGATGCACGCCGCTGCACCGCAGGGGCAGATGATCCTTGGCGTCATCATGGCCGGCATGATGTTCGCAGGCACATTCCTGATGGCGCGGACGCCCGCTGCGGCGATTTCTTTTCTGCTGCCGGTCGGGGCTGGCGTGGTCGCGGCCATGCAATTCCAGAACGGCCAGACCTACCCGATCATTGCGGTCCTCACGCTGGCCTATATCGGCGTGCTCATTCTGGCAGTCAGCTGGTCGTACAAGCAGTTCGTCGAACAGCATCTCAGCGAGTGTGCCGTGAAGGAGCAGTCCCAGCTGATCGGTCTTTTGCTGCGCGATTTCGAGGAGAGCACGTCAGACTGGCTGTGGCAGACCAATGCCGAGGGTCACCTGCAGGACATTCCACTGGTTTTTGAAGGCGTGCAGGAAGCCGACGGCATCATGCGCAAGGGCGAGCCGCTGCTTGACCTCTTCGTGACGGGGGAGGCGCATCATGTGCTCAAGACGAGCCTGATGCGCCGTCAGGGATTCCGCGACCTGGCCCTTCAGGTGAAGACACAGGAAGGCGGACAGGAATGCTGGTGGTCTGTCACCGGCAAGCCGATTTTCGAATCCGGCCGGTTCCGCGGCTTTCGCGGCGTGGCGACCGACATCACCCAGTCGAAAGAGATCGAGGACCGCATCGCCTACATGGCCCACTATGACGGTCTCACCGGCCTGCCAAACCGGATCACCATGCAGGAGCATCTGGAAAAGGCGGCACGCCTCGCCATCCACCCGAAAACCAACCGGGCGCTCGTCTGGCTGGATCTCGACAATTTCAAATGGGTCAACGACACGCTCGGCCATCCGGCCGGTGACGAGCTGCTGCGTCAGGTGTCAGGCCGCTTGACCGGGATTTGCGAAGACGAGGACGTTGTCTCCCGCATCAGCGGTGACGAGTTTGCCCTGATCATCGAACGTCCCGACCAGGAAAAGCTGGAAAGCTTTCTGGACGATCTGGTTGAGCGCCTGTCCGAGCCCTACGATATCTGGGGCTCTACAGCGAACTGCTCTGCCTCGATCGGGGTGCGCCTGTTTGATACCTTCACCCAGGATGTGCGCGTCCTGCTGAAACATGCCGACCTGGCGCTGTACCAGGCCAAGAAGCTGGGCAAGGGCAATTGGTGCATGTTCTCCGACGAACTCGACGAGCGGGCACGCGCGCGCCAGCAGATCGAGACGGACCTGCACCGTGCGCTCGACAATGACGAATTGCGTGTCTTCTTCCAGCCAGTGGTCGATGCGGTAACGATGGAAGTGACCGGCTTCGAGACCCTGCTTCGCTGGGAACATCCGAAGCGCGGCCTGGTCTATCCCGGCGAGTTTATCGAACATGCGGAAGATATCGGCCTGATCACGCGGATCGGCGACTGGGTCATCCGCGCAGCCATGTCCGAAGCGCGCCGCCTGCCAGATCATATCGGCATTTCGGTCAATATCTCGCCACTCCAGATCCATTCCCAGAGCCTGATGCCGACAATCATGCAGGCCATCGCCGCGAACAATATCGCGCCGAACCGGCTGGAGCTGGAGATAACGGAAAGCGTGCTGATGTCGGATTCCGAGTTCACGCTTCAACGCCTGCACCAGATCAAGTCGATTGGTGTACGGATTGCGCTGGACGACTTCGGCACCGGCTTTTCATCGCTGAGCTATCTGCGCAGCTTCCCGTTCGACAAGATCAAGATCGACAAGAGCTTCGTGTCGGATCTTGAAAGCCGCGCCGACAATCGCGCCATTGCGGTCGCGACGCTGGAGCTCGCCCGCTCTCTCGGCATGACCTGCACGGCGGAAGGCGTCGAGACGGGGTTCCAGTCGGATTTCCTGCGTGAAAACGGCTGCGACAATCTCCAGGGCTTCTTCATCAGCCGGGCCCAGCCGCTCGACAAGCTGACCCATCTGATTGAGCTGAAAGAATTCCCGGACGCTGACGCGGAGCCTGCCCCACGGCCGAAACTCCGGGTCGTTGAACCGGACGAAGCGCCGGCCCGCGCAGCCAAGGTTTCCTGACCCGGGCCTGATGACTACCGGACTATTCGTCCGGCTTGTCCTCGGTCTTCTTCTTTCCGAACAGAAGGTTGCCCAGCGCCTCCTTGGCGGCTTGTTCCGCAAGGTCTTCAGGTGTTTGCTGTTTGGCTGGCTCTGTGGTTTCCGTTTCGGTGGAGGGTGTCTCGGGCTGACTGGTACCCGTCGATGTGCCGAGAATGTCTGCCAACGGATTGGCGCCGCTGCTGCCGGATTTCCCGGTAAGGCCTTCCAGCAGCTGGCCGGTCAGGTCCTGTTTCAGCTGGTTGGTCACGCCCGACAGGTCCGGCGTCACTTTGGGTTTGGTCCAGCTTCCGGACAGGCGGATCGGCACAGGAATGCCGTTCAGCTGAACGACGCTGCCGGAGCCTTCTCCCTTCTTGTCGATGCTGGTGGCGAGGCGCAGGTCCAGCGTCTGGCCGCCGAGATTGATATTGCCGGTGCCATCGATACCCAGCACGGGGCTGATGAGTTTCATTAGGTCCACATTCGCGACGCCATTCTTGACCGACAGGACGGTGTCGAAGCTGGAAAAGTCGGTCTTGGCTTCCGGGGACAGGGCGGAGGCAAAGTCGAGGCCCTGCAGCTGGCCGGACGTCACGGCTTGCAACAGCGAGTCCTTGCTGCGCACCAGCTGGGCAACATTCAGGCCCTTGATGGCGCCATCGTTCAGCTTGGTGCTGACCTGACCATTGAGGTCCTTCATGATCTCGTCGATCGATGTGCCGGTGGACGTTGCCGACACGGCGAACGCGCCGGTCCCGGTCAGCTTGTCGAAGCCGGCCAGAGTGCCCAGCAGGGATGAAACACCGACGCTGTCGCCCGTCATGTCCAGAGCGATGGCAGGCTTGGCGGCAGAGGCGTCGAGGCTCATCTTGCCGCCCCAGCTGCCGCCAAAAGCATTGAAGGCAGGAAGGTCGGCGTTCAGCTTTCCGTTCCGAAGGGTGGCAATCACAGTTGCATCCTTCAGCACGACATTTCCGAGCGTCAGCGTGGTCGTCTTGATCTTCAGGTCCGCGTCGACGGCTTTCAGGCCAGCCAGGTCCAGCGGCTCCTTGCTCCAGCCTTCCATCGGCTGTTGCGGTTTCTTCTGCTGGTCTTCGGCGGCGAGGAAAGGCGACAGGTCCAACTCGCCCATGTCGAGGTCACCCGACAGGTGCGGCTTGGTGCCCGAAAGGTCGAGCCCTGCCGTGCCCGTGGCGCGGATATCGTCGAGCGCGAAATTGAGATTCGAGATGGCGAGCTTCTTGAACGATCCCGAAACGGCGCCTGCGGTCGAGAATGTCTTCAGCGTATCGCCGTCCGGCATTTCCACGTCAGCAGCTTTCAGGAGCGCGCGCAGTTCATCGCTGGAAGCGTCGATGGTGCCGTTGAGTTTGCCGTCACCGGCGAGCGAGGCATCGCCCTTGTAAGACGCATTGAGCAAGGCGCCTGTATGTTTGATGTCGAGGCCGGTCAGGGACAGGGCATCTGCTGGCCCGCTTACCTTGCCGGCGATGTTGACCTGTTCCAGCGCATCTTCCGCCGGAACCTCGATTCCCATCTGGTTCAACAGCTCGCCGGTGTTCGAGGCGGACGCCTGAAGCTGGCCGTCCACGGTCGGGCTGTCCTGCAGCGCAACGGTTCCGGTGAAGCCAAGGTCCAGCAAATCGCTTTTCAGGTCGAGATTATCGAACTTGATCGTCAGCGCGTCGAACGGGCCCGAAACGGTGCCCTTCATGTCTCCGACGCCGAGCGGGGTGATGTTCACAGGCAGTTCGATGGAAGCGAACGTCGCCACATCAGCGAGGTTCGGGGCGTCGAGGCTGAAGGCGCCGTCGAGGGCCGGGGCATTGCCCAACGTGACGGACCCGTCAAACATGCCGGTCGCAAGTTTGGAATCAAATTTTGCGTCCACCGTTGCCGGGGAACCGTTCTGCAGCTGCTCCGGCGTGTCGAGCGTCAGGTCGATGTCGAAAGCCTGATCCTGGAACACACCATCGGCCCTGGCTTTCAGCGGCTTGTCAAAGCCCTGCATGGAGGCATCGAGGTTCAGGTCGGTCAGCGCGTATTCGGTGCCGGCTGCGCGATCTGTATAGGTCAGCGATGCGTTCTTCAGGCTCGCTTTCCCGATGCTGGCGCTGACGCCGCCGCCATCGCCGGAGGCGGCCGGTTCCGCCTCGCTGCTGGCGCCGAAGTCCCAGTTGGTCCGCCCGTCGGCCAGCTTCTCCAGCTGGACATTCGCATCGACGAAAGAGAGTTCCTGCACTTCCACCCGGCGGGAAAGAAGGGGCATCCATTTTACCGAGCCGCGCAACTCGCCTGCTTCAATCATGTTGGGGGCAGAAAAGCCGTCCGGATTCGCCACCGTCACGCCGTCGATACTTGCAGAGATGCGGGGGAACACCGAGACGCTGACATCGCCAGTCAGCAGCACGTCCCGGTTCAGGGCGCTGGTGGCGGCTTTTTCGATTTGCGCCTTATAAACCGATTTCGGCACGAAAAACGGAACGGTGAGGGCTGCAACGAGGAGGAGGCCGAAAACACCGGCCAAAATCAAAATTGTGCGCTTCATTTTTGCTGCCTTGAAGTGTGTCTCGACATACTACATGGGCATTATGTCGGAGGAATGGCTGTTGAAAAAACGAAATACCTGATTCCGCATGAAGTTCCCCGCTTGACCCCATCTTCGCCCGCGCATAAAGAGGCGGCTCGCCGCAACGCGGCCCGG
>MDTD01062688.1_pt1 | contig 17179 bp, 15 predicted proteins | sample 811221 | NCBI WGS metagenome assembly MDTD01 (sample SAMN05326646, study PRJNA326480) | marine metagenome | isolation source: seawater | place: Pacific Ocean: South West | collected 2011 | reverse complement strand
CAATTATCAGAATTGGGTAACATTTATACAAGAATAATGAATCCAACAAACGATATTCTCGAAAAGCGAGTCGCGGCAATCGATAACGGAGTCGGAGCATTAGCAGTAGCATCAGGACAGGCTGCGAGTTTATATTCAATTCAAAATATTTGCGTTGCAGGTGACAATTTTGTGTGTTCAGAACATTTATACGGTGGCACATGGAATCTCTTTAAAAATACACTTAGGGACATGGGCATTGAAGCTAGATTTGTTAACCCTTCCGACCCAAATAATTTTAAAAAAGCGACTGATGAGAAAACACGAGCATATTACGCTGAAACTCTCCCAAACCCAAGTTTTGAAGTGTTTCCAATTGGCGATGTAGCAGAAATAGGAAAGGAGCTGGGTGTCCCACTAATCGTAGACAATACCGCTGCACCCATCCTGTGTCACCCATTTGAACATGGCGCAGCTATCACAATTTATTCTGCAACAAAATTTATAGGGGGGCATGGAACCACAATAGGTGGCCTATTAGTAGATAGCGGAAATTTTGATTGGGGAACGCATAGCGACCGGTTTCCGAAACTAAATCAACCAGATCCAAATTACCATGGCGTTGTTTGGACAGAGGCCGCTAAACCCCTTGGACCAATTGCTTATCTCCTCAAAGCCCGAGTAACATTACTGAGAGATTCAGGAGCAGCAATGTCGCCATTTAATGCATTTCAATTTATCCAAGGTCTAGAAACTCTGCCTTTGAGAATGGAAAGACACTGTCAAAATGCGGTAGATGCGGCAGCTTTTCTTTCAAAGCACCCTAAAGTAAGCAGAGTTATTCACCCAAGCATCCAAAAAGGAAAAGCAAAAATTAATGCTGATAGATACTTACGGAATGGTTATGGAAGTTTAATGGGAATCGAAATAGAAGGCGGCAAAAAGTCGGGACAAAGATTCATTGATAGTTTGAAACTCTTTTATCACGTTGCAAATATTGGTGACGCTAGAAGCCTTGCGATTCATCCAGCGACCACAACACATAGTCAACTTAATGAGCAAGAACTTATGGCAGCCGGTGTCACGCCAGGTTACGTGCGTCTGTCAATTGGGATAGAAAACATAGATGATATCATTTCAGACTTAGAACAGGCGCTAGCAAACGTTTAGATTGCTTTTTCATCTTTAATGACGAACGCAATTAAATTTATAACTTGTTCCTCGTTTTCTGCCCAAGCCATAGCATATCCATAACCTCTTTGAGATGATGAATGAGATCCGAGGATTGAAATAAGCAATGCATTACGATGCACCGCACATAGACCTGCCTCAAATGCAGCGTTCTATTAGTTGTAGTTATCGCCAAACTTAATCACCACTAAATCACAACTTAATGTGTTCTTTTTTATTTTTATATGAATTCGCTTGGGCACTCTGATTATCTCTTAAAAAATTGCTCTAAGCTTCCGCTAGGGAACCGCCTGCTGTATCGATTTGTTCGTGATTACGTTTGGAGGAAAACAAAAAACCGAAAGCTTTTAATTTTCTGACTTTTCTATAATCTCGTTGCGCCACGATGTGTGAATTTTTTCTGGTAAATATATTTTCCAAATCATCTTAGGTTATACTTTTTAGTTGAAAATCAAATTTAAGACCAAACACAATACTACAACTAAAGTTATTGTACTTCGAATATTAAAATAATTATCTGAAATTATGCTAGATTTATAAAGAATAAAGTCAACTAAAAGAAGCAACAAGAAAATGACTGAGAAAAATAACTCATAATTTTCTAAATAGATAAACGCTACCCAAAGGATAAGTGTACAGACATTACTCGTAACGAGCAGATTAATAGGAGAACTTTTTGCTAAATATAGACCCCAGTGAGAGCCACAAACAAATGACCCTATTGCGAAAGCATAAGACTTCAATGCAACCTTGGGTTCGAAATAGGTATACTCAACATCATAAGCCGCCAATGCGGTTAAAAGTATAAAAGGGATCACCCCTCCACAAATTAATAGGGCTGCCATTTTTGAGCTATTAATCAACCTTAAACACCAAACATATTATTTAATCATCTTATAAGCCGATAGTGCTTCGTTTCGAGTAGCAGACAAGTCAACTATTCGCGCAGGGTAGCCGACTCCAATTTCCACACCAGCTTCCTTTAAAATAGCAATGGGAGCCTCCCAGGGACAATGAATATATTTGATGGGAAGATTTGCCAATTCTGGTACAAATTTCTTAATATAAACACCTTCCGGATCAAACTTCTTAGATTGCAAAATCGGGTTAAAAATTCTAAAGAAAGGAGCAGCATCCGCACCACATCCCGCAACCCATTGCCATCCAGCTGAATTATTGGCTAAATCAGCGTCAAATAAACAATTCCAAAACCAAGATTGACCAAGTCTCCAATCAAGAAGAAGATTCTTAACTAGAAAAGAACCTGCGATCATTCTCAGTCGATTATGCATATAACCGGTTTCCCACAACTGTCTCATGCCAGCATCTACAATAGGGTAGCCTGTTAAACCAGCTTGCCATTTTTTTAGCATCGAATGATTTCGATTCCAAGGAAAATTATCGAACTTTTTTTGCAGGTTATTTTCTGGCATATCAGGGTTAAAAAATAAAAGATTATAAGAAAATTCTCGCCATCCTAACTCAGTGAGGAAAGTAAAGTGATCCATATTCTTGCAGTCAATATATAAATTTCTTATAGCATGCCAAATTCTATTCACAGATATCTCTCCAAAATGCAAATGGGGTGATAATCTCGAGACATTTTGTAATGATGGACAATTTCTACCTTCCTGATAACCGTTTACCCCTTGTTTAAGAAAACTTTCAAATTTTATTGCTGCTCCTCGTTCGCCGGGTTCCCATAGATCGGTAAATTTTTTGTGCCATCTTTCGATTTTAAAAAAACTACTAAGTTCTCTTGTTGAACCCGATTTCTCACACAACAAGTATTCGGGTGGTGCTCCCGAAGGCAATTCCGGCTGCGTCGCATTTTCTAAACATCCTTTTTTGAAAAAAGGAGTAAATACTTTATACGGAGTTCCATCTTTTTTCTGTACTTTTTGAGGTTCAAACAGCAAGCTACCATTAAAACTTTTCACAATCATTTTCTCTGAGAGAAGCTGTTTTTTTATAACTACATCTCGTGATATCTGCCAAGGCTCATAACAACGATTCCAAAAAATCGCCTCACAGTTTTCGGTTACACGAACTAGCTGCCTAAGAATCTCTAAAGGATCTCCACCTTTTACATTTAGATTGCCAGAAAGACTGGAATTTAACGAGGTTAGACTTTTGAAGAGCCACCATTTTGCGGCATCGCCTATCATCCATTTTTGATTACTTTTAGTATCAAAGATAAACAGTGGATAGATCTTATAATTGCTATCAGCCGCATATTTGAAAGCTGGATTATCATTCAACCTTAAATCACGCCTGAACCAAACTATTGCGGTTTTACTAGTCATAATTTCCTTAATCTACTAAATATCTAAATTCTTCCGCGTAGTCCTTCGGCATCTCTCTGAGCAATATTTAACGTGATCCCATACTTTTTTCCATTTTTTTCGCCATACGAAATCTTTTTTACAAACAGGACAATTTTTTCTTGGCAAGAACTCTTTTTTCATTTGATCGCATTATAACGTTATATTTATCTATTTATGATAATAAATACGATTATAAACCCGACTTTATCTAATAAAAATAGAAATTTAACCATAATTCTTCGTTTATCTATACAGCTAGGTTTAAACGCTACTCTCTGATTTATAAGCAGCTATAATCAGAAACACATAGTCTTCAAACATTGATTGTTAACTGAGGTATACTAAGATTAAAAGTATTAGATTAAATTTTAATTATTTCAAAAAATTTAAAAAATTCAGATCGATGCTGTGTATATCCTCCTTGGCACTCTTTCAATAGGTTATTAATAAAATGAATAAAAATTTATTTGTTATTTTAGGTAATCAGTTGTTCAGGCCTAAGTTACTAAAACAACTGAAGTGCAGCCACATCTTTCTAGCAGAGGACTATCAACTCTGCACTTACAAAAAACACCATAAGTTAAAATTATATTTATATTTGTGCGCGATGCGCGAATATCGAGAAGAGCTAGAAGAATCTGGATTAAGTGTTTCTTACTTTAAATTGGAGGATCGCGACAGTAATCAAAGCTACGTTGATTTACTTTGTGAATTCATGTCCCGGCATAAATATAAAGCTGCGCATTTATTTGAAATTGAAAACAAGTTTTTTGAAAAGAAAATGATTAAAACTGCGAGCGAAAATGACTTAAAGCTGATTTTTCATCAATCGCCTATGTTTATGGTTTCTCGTAAAGAATTTAAGTCTTTATATTCAGACAAAAATAATTTTAGACTTTCAAATTTTTACAAATACGTCAGAAAAAAATTTAGAATTTTAGTTGATGATAAAAATGAGCCTACTGGGGGCAAGTGGTCTTTTGACGAAGAAAATAGGAAAAAGATACCAAACAATATAATCGTTCCTCAGCTTAGAAAAGAAAAGAAATCAAAGCATCACCAAGATATCATTGAACTAATAGAAAAAGATTTTGCGGGTCACAACGGTAGTTTGGATAACATTTGGTTTCCGGTAAGACGTAAGGACGCTGAAAAGCAACTTAAGTTATTCCTTAAAGAAAGGCTGGCACAATTTGGAGTGTACGAAGATGCGATGAGAGCAGACGAAAATTTTTTATATCATAGTTGTCTAAGCCCTTTACTAAACATCGGACTCATTACCCCAAATGAAATTATTAATTCTACCAAGAAAATATTCGATCAAGGGCTTGCCCCAATTAATTCTATTGAGGGCTTCATTCGTCAAATCATCGGCTGGCGTGAGTTTATTAGAGGAATCTATCAATTAAAAGGAAATCAACAAAAGAAAAAAAATTTTTGGAGGCATGAACGTAATTTGAAACCGTCTTGGTACGAAGGAACAACCGGTATCACACCCTTAGACGATAATATAAAGTTAACCCTGAGGGATGGGTATAATCATCATATCCCGAGACTGATGGTGATAAGTAACCTAATGAATTTATGTCAGATCAATCCTCAAAATATTTTTGCCTGGTTTATGGAAATGTATATTGATTCATCAGACTGGGTAATGGTGCCTAATGTGTTTGGTATGGCGACCTATTCGGACGGCGGGCTAATGTCGACAAAACCTTATACATGTTCTTCGAATTATATTCTAAAAATGAGTAATTATAAGAGAGGGGATTGGTGTGATATCGTCGACGGTTTGTATTGGCGATTCATAGAAAATCATAAAGATTTCTATAACTCAAACCCTCGATTATCATTTCAGTTACGGCTACTAGATAAAATGGACTCCCAAAGAAAAAAAAGAATATACGATCTGGCCGAAAAGTTTTTAGAAAAACATACGGAAAAAATTTAATGTAATTAGAAACTTGCCAGGCCCTTAAAAGTCAAAGGATTGTTGAGCCTCAATTTTTTTTGGAGCGTTTTTGTTTCTATAACTTCTTCTCCTACTACCGTGCTTTAAAAATATTTTCTTGGATTCTTTTTGAAATGTTTCTTTTTGTTTAAGTAAATGGATTTTTTCAGCTGCTTTTATTCTAGACTCTTTTTCCTCCACTAATAGTGGTGGATAACCTGTCTTTTTCGAAAAAATCGTTGGCTTCGAAAAATTTTTTGGATCAATTTTTTTTAATTCGGGAACCCATCTCTTAATAAAAATGCCGTCAGGATCATGGTCGGATGACTGTTTATAAGGATTATATATTCTTATTGTATTAATTCCGGTTGTCCCAGATTGCATTTGGCATTGTGGATAGTGAATACCAGGCTCAAAATCAATAAATAGACCTGCAAGGTAAGACGCAGATTGTTGCCATGGCAGCCAGAGATGATAGCTTGAAAAACTCATCAACATAGCCCTCATTCTAAAATTGATCCACCCAGTATTAATTAAACACCTCATGCACGCATCTAAGAAAGGATAACCTGTCATTCCATTTTGCCATGCAATAAACTTTTTCTCGCAAAATTCTCTGTCCAACATCTTTGTTGAAGAATGAAGATTGTTAAACTCGATCAACGGCTGATCTTCAAGTTTTTGAATAAAATGACAGTGCCATTTTAATCGACTCATAAACGATCTCAACGATGCTTTGCTTTTTTTTAAAAGTGCAGGATCAGTAATTTCATTCACATTATCCAATTTACTCAAGGCGTAAATAATTTCCTTTATAGAAAATACTCCAAAAGCTAGGTACGGCGATAAACGAGAGGAGCTGACAAAAGCGTTATTAGGAGACGAAATCCCACCCTTATAATTTTTATGTCTTGACGCAATAAAACTGTTAAGGACGTTCTCACCAGCTCTTCGCCCTCCTGGTAGTTGTCTAAATAAATCTATCGAGTCATTTTGCCATATCGATTTGCTATCCGGTATACTATCAGATTTAATTTCTACTCTATTCAACCTAACGGGCATCCTTTCAGGAGGACAATCCATTCTATCTTTCCATTTTTTCGACCAATCATCGCGGCTTTTCAAACCTCTAACAACACCATTGCGTGGAAATTCGCGCCAATCAATTTTTTCAGACCTAAACCAATCTCTCAATGCAAGATCTCGTTTGAAAGAAGCATAGCTCCATGTTTCCTCGTAAGAAAACACTGTCTTTATTTTAAACGCGTTAACGATCGCACTAAATACCTCAATGCAATCTCCTTTTCTAAAGACAAGTGGTTGTCCTAGTTTTGACAAATCGGTGTTTAGATCATGCAGAGACTCAAAAAGAAACTTACGATGCCCACTGCCTAGGTTTGAATTATCCCAGATTGTCGGCTCGTAAATAAATAAGGGTATAAAGGGGCCTTCGCACACGGCCTTCGAGACCGCCACGTTATCACAAATACGCAAATCTCTTTTGAACCAAACTATATTCATTTAATTTTAAGACTAGACATAGTCAGTTAAATACGCCACTCTCACCATAAATGACTAAATTGCAATAAGAATTTTAATTCGGAGAGAGAGGGATTCGAACCCTCGATACGATATTATCGCATACACACTTTCCAGGCGTGCGCCTTAAACCACTCGGCCATCTCTCCTGATTTTTTGACTTCTAGTTTACGATAACAAAGTAGTCATTCCTATGTCATAGCACGTGTCTATATCGCGCCGCGTCGTTATTGTTTTGCAAGTTAGATTCAATTTTTCAATATTATTTCGTAAACCTGAAAAAACGTTGCTTGCCGACCACTCTAATCCATTAAACAAATTAATATTTGCATCGAACAAACCCAAACACCAGAAACCTCCATCAGAACTCGGCCCAACAACTATATCCTCTGGATTTTCTAGCTTATTTATAGCAGATATTAAATCAAAACTTGTTGAATCTGCTATATCACTACCAACTAACAGGATGCGATTGTACAACGACGACAAACGAACAAAAGTGTTATGCATGCGTTCACCAAGGCACCAACCGTTTTGTTCGAAAATCAGCCATCCATTTTCCAACCCTCTTTTACTAAACCAACTCACGTCCTGAACACTCATGGTATCTAGGGATAAGCATTTGTCTACGGAAGATATTTTTTCAACATCTTCAAGAATTTTATTCACTAAAAATTGATAAACCTTACTAGAGTCTCTTTTGCCCAACTCTTTTGCTAATCTAGTTTTGTTTTGAGGAGAATATGGGCTCCTTAAAAAAACAACTATTGCGTCATCATTTTTAATCATTTTTCTGATAAATCCTTGCTAAAAAAGACGCTGACATTCTGAAAAACCAAGCCAACCGTAAAAACCACATTAAAGAAATCGTCCGCAAAATACCATTCTTTCTCCAGCGTCTACTCGAAACTTGCAACCTATGCGAAGAGATATAAGGGGAGTAAATCTTTAATTTTTTTGAAATAGCAATATCTTCCATAATCTCTATTTCAGGAAAGCCACCAATTTCTTCAAATACTCGACGAGTTATAAAAATTCCTTTATCACCGGTAGCTATTTTCGTTAATCTAGAGCGGAAATTCATACTAAATTCAATAATCCTAAAGATCCAATGACTATCTTTTAAATCAATATCAAAAAAGCCCCAAGGTTTTTCGCTATTTTCACATAATAACTCGCTACGTGAGATATTCGATATTTCTACATCAGCATGGATAAACCAGAAAACGTCACCTCGGGCACATTTTGCAGCCTCGTTCATTTGAATCGCTCGTCCCTTTTTAGTTCTGACTAAACGCACTCTCTCGCAATAGTTCACGGTTCCGTCAATGCTCCCTCCATCTGATACAATAATTTCATCATAAAACTCACACCAAGAAAATAATTGATTTATTAATCGTGGTAGAAGGTTTTCCTCGTTAAAAACAGGAACGATAATTGAAATAATCTTATTTTTGGTCATCTATTTTCAGTTTTGGAGAGCGCCGGCACAACTACTTCCTTTACCAGCTAGACAACCAAAACAATGCTCGTCAACAGTAATCCGACTATTTTCTAAGCTTGAGAGGCTAACTTTTGAAATATGAATTTTTTTCTTTCCAAACGCAGGGAGATCTAGCATTTGATTAAAATCACAGTCGTAAACAAATCCTTGCCAATCGACACTTATCATTTTTTTACACATTACTTTTGCCAAATTAGATTTGTTAAAGTTTCTTCGCAATAAGGAAGTATAATTATGAAGCTCGCCAGTTCGAATGAGATAGTCTCTGAATCTCTTGATAGGCATATTTGTTAGGGTCAACAACTCATTAAACTGGACTCCATACTCAGATAAGGCGCTTCTATATTCATCAACAAGACTACTCGAGTCGGGTGGCAAAAATGCCCCATTAGGGTTATAAACCAAATCAAGAATCAATTCTTTTTTTAATCCATAACCAACTTTATTTAATTCTCGCAAGCCAAAAATACTCTTTGCGAACACTCCTTTACCTCTTTGTGAATCTACATTTTTTTCGCTAAAACAGGGTAAAGATGCTATTATTTTAACCTGATTTTCCGCAAAAAATTGCGGAAAATTTATATTCTGTAAATCATGAAGGATTGTTAAATTACAGCGATTTGAGATCGACAAGCCTCTATCTGTTAATTTCCTAATAAGAAAAATAAAATGTGGGTTTAATTCAGGTGCCCCTCCAGTGATATCAACGTTTTTACTCCTCGTGAGATCAATAAAATTAAGAACGGAAACCATTGTTTCCATGGTCATTATTTCAGTTCTAGATGGCCCTGCTTCGACGTGACAATGAGAGCAAGCTTGATTGCATTTATAACCTAGATTTAATTGAATAGTATCCAGCCCATTTCTTTCCAGTATAAACATTTTTCTAAATTTGTCAGGGCGTAAATATAAATTTTCTATTCTTAGAAGAGTTGAGTACTTTCTTTTTTCTGTCTAAACGAAAAGTTTCTAAATTATCAATAAATCGCGGATGTGCTCTTAACAAAATTTGCACAGCTAAAATAGCAGCATTTTCGGCATTATCTATCGCCACTGTGGCTACAGGAATGCCAGCAGGCATTTGAACGATAGAATAAAGAGAATCTAATCCATGCATTTTTGTTGAGGATATTGGAACACCAATTACCGGCAAAATTGTAAGAGATGCAACCATACCTGGCAAATGAGCAGCTCCACCGGCTCCTGCAATAACGGCCGCAAAATTTCTAATAAAGAGACTGTCTGCGTACTCAAACATTTTTTCTGGAGTTCTATGTGCTGACACTATATCTACTTCAAAAGGGACCCTCAGCTGCTTTAAACACTCGATCGCTTGGTTCATTACTTCAAAGTCTGATTCGCTTCCCATTATCACTGCAATCAATGGCTCATCCGGCATTTTTATCTCCCTTAAATAAACTGGTTTAGGAGCTGGTTAGCGATTGCTTCGGCGGCTCCCACGGTTTCATCTAGAACTGTAACATGACCTATCTTTCGACCAGGCCTATTTGCCTTTTTTAGATAGTTATGCCTGAAGACTTGCTTCTCTTTTTTTTGGTTTAGCATTTCAATTATTTTTTCAGTTCTAGTTTCAGAATCCGATGCAAAAACGTTAAATGAAACCGAGTTAAATATCAACTTGCTGGGAAGCACTGGAAGTCCGCTAATTGCTCTAATATGCTGTTCGAACTGAGAAACAGAACAAGCTTCTATGGAAAAGTGTCCACTATTATGCGGCCGAGGCGACAATTCATTAATTAAAATTTCCCCCTCTTTTGATTGAAAAAATTCTATCCCTAAAATGCCAATATAATCTAGTTTTTCGACTATACCCGTTGCAAGCGTTTGAATTAGACTTTCAACCTCTATATTTATATTCGCAGGAGCTCTGCACAGCTTAAGAACATTAGTTTCTCCATCCATTACAATCTCCACTATCGGCAAAAGTTCAACTTTTCCAAACACATCACGAGCAACCATAATTGCGAGCTCTTTATCAATTTGTACTATCTCCTCAACGTATCCTGGAGTGGGCATAGACAACAACTGGTCTTTATTTGATATCTTAACAACTCCCTTCCCGTCGTATCCTCCAAAACGAGCCTTCCAAACCAGTGGAAAAGTAAAATCGTCGTTATGACAGCGAGTAATTTCAGAAAAAGTACCCACCGGGAATCCTAATTCAAGAAGCGAACTCTTCTGCAAGAGCTTATCTTGAATCATCCCCATAATAGAGGCTCGGGGTCTAATTACATGCTTTTGATTTTCTAAAGATTGGAGACATTCATAATCGACTTTTTCTATATCAAAAGTTAGGACATCAACCATTTTCGAAAAATCTACTAAATCCTGAGAATTGTTAAAATCACCATTTATTAGTTTGTCACAGTAGGAGGAAGCCGAACAATTTTGATCGGGGTCAAGGATATAAACATTTTTACCAAGCCTTTTTGCCGGCTCAATCATCATCTGCGCAAGCTGGCCTCCTCCGGCAATCCCGATTATATTTAATTCTTTTTTTTTCATAGAATCGCTTCATTCCACCATTCTCTGTAAATGAAGAACTCTCCCCCGTTGATGTTTTCAATAACGTTTATATCTTATAAATAACATTTTTGATAGTATTGTATATATAAAAATTTACGCCTACTGTAAAGTTTGTTAAAAAATTTATAAAAGGCAATCATCCACCAGCTATTAGGATTATATTACGAAATGGGAAAGGATAAAAAAAACAATTTGAATAAACCAACAAAAGAAGAAGCGATTGAGGCCGTTCGCACATTAATACGTTGGGCTGGGGATGATCCCTCGAGAGAAGGTCTAATTGATACCCCAAAAAGAGTAGTAAACTCTTATGCCGAGTTTTTTTGTGGTTATAATCAAGATCCAAAATCTGTACTGTCAACAACCTTCTCCGAAACGCAAAATTATGACGAAATGGTTGTCCTTAGAAATATGCGACTAGAAACATATTGCGAACACCACATGGTTCCATTCATAGGAAAAGCTCATGTAGGTTACCTACCATCAGGAAAAGTAGTGGGGTTAAGTAAAATTGCCAGACTAGTCGACGTCTATTCAAAACGTTTACAGATACAAGAAAAATTAACATCACAAATCGCGGATACTATAGAGGAAATTCTCAAACCTAAAGGTGTTGGGGTAGTCATTGAAGCACAACATCAGTGTATGACTACAAGGGGTGTTCACAAACCCGGCACAAGCGCGATAACAAGTCGAATGTTAGGTTCGTTTCGAACAGACTCAAATACTCGAAGAGAATTTCTCAGTATTATTCAGAGAACAGATCCAGATGGGATAATGTTATGAAAATTTACCGTTTTAATTTTTCGGGAACGGGATCATAACCTTTTCCCCCAAGTGGATTACACTTGATAATTCTTATCACTGATAACCAAAGACCTCTTCCAGTTCCATGCTTAGATACAGCCTCTTGAGCATAATCTGAACAGGAGGGACTGAAGCGACATGATGGGGCCAAAAAAGGCGATATGTATTTAATGTAAGCACCAATAAACCAAAGCGCCAAGAATCGAGTCCGATGTTTCATTTTTCAATAAGCTCCCAATCAGTCCCTTGTGCACTATCCTTAAGTAGTATATTTTTTTGAATTAGTTGATTTCTTATCTTATCAGCTGTCTTAAAATCTTTATTTTTTCTAGCTTCATTTCTCTTTTCTATAAATTTATTAATTTCATTTTCGTCAAACTGAACCAACCCAGACGACTTAAACCAAGCATTAGGATCCTCTTTTAGCAAACCCAATAGATCTGCCCCATATTTTAGTTCTTGTAAAAGTTCTAATCGCACTTCTGATTTCTTTGAACTCTTAATTTCTTTACATATTTTAAACATTATAGATAGAGCCTCTGGTGTGTTTAAGTCATAGGATAAAGCTTTTTCTATCCTATTACGGTTCGGTTTAGTCAGACTCCTTGCTAAATCAGGGAGTAACTCCAATAAAATACGATAAATTTTGTCAAGACTTTGTCTGGCCCTCAAAGGGCTTTCAGAAGTCCAATCGAGTGGTTGCCGATAGTGCGTACTAATAAGCGCAAATCGAACTACCTCACCAGGTTCTTTTTGCAATAAATCCTTAACTCTAATTATATTACCCAAAGATTTCGACATCTTTTGACCATCTATTGTTACATGCCCGTTGTGAACCCAATAATTCGCATATTTCTCATTGTGGAATGCACATTCACTCTGGGCAATTTCATTTTCATGATGAGGAAAAATTAGGTCCATCCCACCACCATGGATATCAATACTTGATGAAAATATCTTCCTCGACATAGCTGAACACTCAATATGCCAGCCTGGACGGCCGTATCCCCAATCACTATCCCATCCAGGGATTCCATCCTTAGATGGTTTCCATAATACAAAGTCGGCCGGATTTCTTTTATAAGGGGCTACTTCAACTCGTGCTCCGGCCAACATTTCATCTTGGTTTCGTTTTGAGAGCTTGCCATAATCTTGAAATTTTTTCACTTCAAACAGGACATGACCATCAGCAACATACGCAAAATTTTTTTCAACGAGATCACTTATCATCCCAATTATTTCGTTGATATTTTCCGTAACCCGAGGTTCGCTCGAAGGCTCTAAAACACCAAGCCGTCTCATATCTTCTCTATATGCTGCAATGAACTTTTTAGTAACTTCTTGATAAGAAACCCCTGTTTCTGATGCTACTGTAAATATCTTGTCATCGATATCAGTATAATTACGAGCATACAAGACGCTCGGATAAGCAGATTTTAGAAGCCGATACAGGATATCAAATACAATAGCAGGTCGTGCATTACCCACATGAGGAAAATCATAGACCGTCGGACCGCACACATACATTGTCACTTTTTTTCCTGTTTGAGGCTGGAAATCTCTTATAGATTTGGAGAGGGTGTCATATAACGCGATAGTCATTGTTCGAAGTTTGCATCTTTAGAGTATTAATGAATTATTAGATTTTTTACTATTGAACAGTAAATATCAATAATCATACAATATAGCAAATAAGTTAGGTAGACCATAATGAGTAATGATAGCAAATCAAAATTTTTTGAGCCAAGAACATCAGTCGAACAAGTAGAAGAAGGTACATCCCTAGCACCAAAATTTAATAATGATGGTCTCATTCCGGTTACGACAAGTGAATGGGGAAGCGGAATAGTCTTAATGATGGGCTTTATGAACAACGAAGCTTTGATTCTCACCATAGAGTCCGGTTTTGCCCATTATTGGAGTAGAAGCAGGAAAAAAATATGGAAAAAAGGCGAAACTAGCGGAATGTATCAATCTGTAAAAGACCTCAGAATTGATGACGACCAAGATGCAATTTGGATGCAAGTAGAGTTAGCTGGAGACCAAGCAAGTTGCCATGTTGGCTATAAATCTTGTTTTTACCGTGCCATTCCAATTGGCAAGGTTCCCGTTAAATTAGAATTCAAAGAAACGAGAAAAGTGTTTGACCCTGATGCAAAATATGGTGACCTACCTAACCCAACAAAACTATAATTTTTCTTTTTAGAAAGAGTCTTTTCTCTTTCGGACTTCAGTAAAGACTTCGATATTGCTATTATCATTCATTCCAATCGCATTTCTTATTAATCTACTATGCGACCGTAGAAACGGATTCGTTTTTTTTTCCTCGGCAATAGTAGTAGGAACTGTAGGCAAACCTTTTTCTCTCATTGCCAGCACGTGTGCTCGACGGTACGTTAAGTCTTTGTTACCTGGTTCTATCTCTAAGGCAAATTCTAAATTTGATTTGGTATATTCATGGGCACAATAAACTAAGGTATCATCAGGAAGCTTTTTTATTTTATCTAAGCTCTCACACATCAATTCAGGAGTGCCCTCAAATAATCGTCCGCACCCAAGAACAAACAAAGTGTCACCGACGAATATTTTATTTAGATCAGGGAAATAATAAGCAACATGCCCAAGAGTATGTCCAGGCACATCGAGTACTTTTATTCTAAAATTACCAAGCTGAATATCATCTCCATCTTTAACGGCTTCATCAGCTCCTGGAATACGTTCGTTTTTAAAATCATAGGTTGAACAAATAATGTGACATCCCCATTTTTTTTTCAATGCAATATTCCCACCGACATGGTCATGGTGATGATGAGTGTTCAAAATGTAGGAGAGGCCCCATTCTTTTTTTTCTAAAAAATCCGAAATTACTTTGTCGTCAGGCGTATCAATAGAAATCACTGTCCGTCCGGCCGCATCAGAGACTATAAATCCATAATTATCACTTAAACATGGGACCATATGTATTTGGAAATCGTCCATTTAAATCTTATCTTGCACTAATCTAAAAACTTACCTAAGGTATCATGATATAAAATGAAAATGAACACTTTGAGACTTACATGATGAAAACTCTGATCACTAATGCAAAAATTGTCAATGAAAACGATATCAAAGAACTCGATCTTTTAATAGAGGATGGCCTCATTGCCCAAACCGGAAAAGATCTTCAGCACAAAAAAGTGGATAAAATTATTGATGCCGAAAATTTGTATTTATTTCCTGGCGTTATCGATGATCAGGTTCATTTTCGTGAACCAGGATTAACTCAAAAGGCAACCATTGCAAGTGAGTCTCGGGCCGCAGTAACAGGTGGTATAACCAGTTTTATGGAAATGCCCAATGTAGTACCCCCTACTACAAACATGAAGGCAATCGAACAAAAAATCGCAATTGCAGAGGCCTCATCATTTGCAAACTTTTCATTTTACATCGGTGCTACCAACGACAACATAAATGATTTATTGGCATTAGATAATCAACTAGTGTGTGGTGTAAAAGTTTTTATGGGAGCTTCGACAGGATCTCTGTTAGTTGACGATATAGACGCGCTTCATAGCATTTTTTCTTCTGTTAAAATTCCAATCGTTACACACTGTGAAGATAATGATATGATTCTAGAAAATTATCATAAGGCAAAAACTAAATACGGTGAAAAAATTCCTGTGTCAATGCACCCATTAATTCGGAGCGCAGATGCGTGCGAAAAGTCAACGCGTCTCGCAATATCTTTGGCCGAAAAATATAAAAGCGACCTCCACGTATTGCATATCTCAACCGCACAAGAACTAGAGCTCTTCTCAAATGCGCCAATCGAGGGGAAAAAGATAACTGCCGAGGTATGTGTACATCATTTATGGTTCAACGACAACGATTATTCTAGACTTGGGAATCTAATTAAATGTAATCCAGCAATAAAAACAAAATCCGACCAAGAGGCTTTAATTAAAGCAGTTAATTCTAACAAACTTGACATTATAGCTACCGATCATGCCCCACATACTTTTAAAGAAAAAATGGGTAATTACTCTAATGCGCCAGCAGGCATTCCTCTAGTTCAACATTCACTACTAAGCTTAATCGACCATTTTAAAAAAGGACAACTTACATTAGAAACTCTAGTAGAGAAAGCCTGTCATAATCCAGCTAAAAGGTTTGCGGTTAAAGATCGAGGCTTTATTCGTGAAGGTTATCATGCTGACTTAGTTCTTGTTAATTTGAATAAATCTACAACCGTAAGTAAACAAAATATCATGTATAAATGCGGTTGGTCGCCATATTTAAACCACTCATTTCAGTCGAAGATAGAAAAGACAATTGTTAACGGACATGTGATTTATGATGGTGAAAATGTGATTCCATCTAATCGACTTGTATTTCCTCTAAAGTTCAACCGCAATTTCTGAACTATAAACGCCTGTCGATTCGTGTGTTCACTAAATTTCTCTTCGCGTCGATTTCTTGAATATCAGAAGCTTGGATGTTTTTCTTTGGCAAGACTTGTAACGCATCGGCCATCAATTTTTTTTGATGAAAAGATACAAATGATAAATAGTTACTAACTGAAGGAATATTAGAAGTAGAAATAAAATTTGCATTTGCCCTGATATCCGTTGTAGGTAATCTTCTTTGAGCGACCAAATCATCAATTGAAATTATGTTACTATTAGGTTTACTATGATTCGAATAAAAAGAATTATTGTCCATACCTGTGGGTTTAATTGCCTTATTTTTATTTGCAACTAAACCTATAGCTGCGAGACCTGCACCGGCAACACCACCAAAAAGTGCACCTCCTGCTAACTTTATAGCCGGGGCAATTTTGTCTTTAGATATAGACCTGTAAACAGCGCCCACTATAGGAATATGGTGAAGAGGATTTATCAAATCCAAAACATCTTTAAAATTAAAACCATCACTTCCAAAGATTTTGTTAACAAACCTTTTCTTAGAATTCATATTAAAGCTGTTGTTTGCCTGCTCAGTTGTACGGGGTAGTTTTAGGTCTGACATAACTAAAAAAAAAATTAAACATGTATACGATTAAGCAAATCATGTGCCAAAATTATTTTTAGATTTCGCCTAAAAATTAATCTTTAATCGGCATAATTTTGCCGATAGAGGAATAATTGTGTATCTTGAAGGTCTTTCAAATAATAATTGATATGGGAGTTCTAATATTAATTTCAGAATACAACTTATAATGCTGTTAGGCATCTTGTTCTCATTAGTAGAAATTGTTTCAGCTGATACTATTGAGTCAAAAGGCAGGATTAACTGGGAAAAACTCGAGATAGAAGAAAAAAAAATTAACCTTGAAAATAAGCGTCTTCAATT
>MDTD01044529.1_pt1 | contig 17181 bp, 12 predicted proteins | sample 811221 | NCBI WGS metagenome assembly MDTD01 (sample SAMN05326646, study PRJNA326480) | marine metagenome | isolation source: seawater | place: Pacific Ocean: South West | collected 2011 | reverse complement strand
TAAATCCTCCTCTGGCGATGCTCCGGCGGAAACGTACTGGGAGGAGGATTCTCTTGTTGGCTACCAGGATTTGAGGACAAAGTGGTTTATTGAGCAGGTTTTAGATCCAGCAGAAGAGATGATTCGACAAATGGAGCGGGACGAATGCCTGCTGCTGCTCGATATTCTCTGCCGGGAAATGGAGATGGCCCGGATATCTGCTGATGTGGGGATGACACGCTTCGATCCTCAGCACCACGAGATTGATGGTGGAGAACCCATTCCTCAGGGAAGTGGAAAGACACTTCTGATTGCCGAAGTCAGGAAGGCAGGCTATCTTGACACCGTCTCAGGGAAGCCGGTCAGGCGTGCCTTGGTTACCGTATCATCGAGCTGATGTAAACCCAGGTATCAAACCGGACCTAGATTCAGGAGGTTTTGGCCATGAGCGCAGATAAGTCTGCTTCTTCTTCGTCTGATTCTCCACCGGAGGAAGTCGAAGATAAAAAGAGCCTGTCCAAGTCTGCTGCTGAAAAGACCCCTTCGGAACAGGATAAATCTCCTGACGGGATGGAGCATGGGGCTTCTTCAGAAGAATCTCCTTCAATGGATAGTCAGGTTTCTACTGCACCTGTAGCTCAGGAAGAGTTGCTGACACGCCTGACCATGCTGGAACTGGATACCAAGGCGTTGCATGCAAGCATCCTTGAAAAACTGGCGTCGCTGACTTCTGAGATCTCTGAAATTCGCTCCCAGCTTACCGGAAAGCGTGAAGAAGCGACCCCACTGAGTGAAGATTTGACTGAGACGGCTAAGTCTGAAAAGCGAAAGGTGCAAGCTGTTTCGATTGGTCAGAAAGGGGGAGCGAGAGAAGTAGACGATGGTACGCATCGTGGTTTGAAGCACCTTCAGCGAACCCTCAATAAAGGCAAGTCGGACAGTAAAACCGTCACCATGTCTGTGGGTGGTGCAGATCGAAAAGATTTTGGTAGAGATGAACCGGAAACAGATGACACTGAAGCGTTCGTGGAATTTCCGCAACTGCCGGATGAAAGTGAAGATGATATCGACACCATCCCCCTGGAAATAGATCGCACCAGTACTCCAGCTAAATCAGCCCGGATTACCACCGGAACCGGCATCCATGCCAGAGATGTCAAGGAGATGCTGAAGCGCAAAGTCAAGCAGATGGAGCAGTGGGAAACTGGAACTACTCCGCTTGAGAAGATGCGCACCCGTAGTATTGCGATATCGCAGTCAGCATTGACTCCGAATGATGAAGGGGAATTTATCCGTACTTCGTCTCTGGTTATGGATGATGGTGAAGGGAATATAGGGGCCGAACCTTTTGATCTGGATGACGGTAAGGAAAATAAAAGACTATCTGTAGAAGATTCGACAGATACCGAACCGATCATGAAGCAATTGATGGAAGAAGACGAGACTGCCACCGCGGCGAATGTGGTAGAGGCTCGTTCCCCGGAACTCCCCGCGCCTAAACCACAGGCACCAGAGCCGGACAGCGGCCCTGATGTGCCGTACCCGGAGGTGGTCAGCGAAACCAAGCGTCTGATGTTTGATATCAAGCATGGGGTCAAAGATCTGCTCAGCGAACAAACCATGCCTGGAACGGGAACGGAAATCCCGGCTGAGTTGCGCAATGACCTGATCTGGTATTCTCGATTGCTGCTGGAGGATTTCCTCAATACGCACACACGGCTGAAAGGTGAAGCTCGTAATCGCTTCAAATCGCTGACTGCTTTTGATCCCTCTTTGTCAGATCCCTCGCTGTTCTGGGATGATGAGTCTCTTAATGCGTATGAGGAATACCGGACAACACTCCTGATCGAGAATCTGCTGGATCACCTGGAAAAGGAGATTCTGGCTGAAGACGTCATGGATTGCGCTGATATTCTGGATATGATTTCCAAACTGGCAGGGCTGGAAAGAATTCAGGTCGTACCTGGACAAACCACTTTTGATCCTGATCTTCATGAAGGAGCAGATCTGAGGTTGACCGGTGCCGATGAGGCCGCATTCAGCGGGCAGAAGATCTGTCGTGTGATCCTTTCCGGTTATCGCGATCATAGAAATGGTGAGCTTATTCGCAAAGCTCAGATTCGCACTACTGAGCATACCGAAACATTTGACTTTGACGAGGAGTATGATGAAGAATTTCCGGCTCTTCCTCCTGCCGATGATGAACTGGATACTCAGCCACTGATCCGCCAACTCCAGAATTTCTCATCTATGGGTGAAAGCGAACCTAAAAAGAGCATCGCAATCAATCCGCAGCCAGGACCGGAGCCGGACGAAGAAGCGGTAAAAGAAGCTGCGGAATCACAAGTACCGATTCCCCCCGTTGTGGAGTCGGTAGAAAAAATGATTCAGACCTTTAAAAGCAGCCTGTCCGATCTCGTTCACACTGAACGCCTACCAAAGTCGGATCTACCTTTGAATGCAGAGATTCGGGATCTGATGCTGGATCTCAGCAATGGTTATCTGCGATCATGGGCTGCTTTGCACAAAAATGGCAAAGAGAAAGCTCAGGTGCGTTTTGCGGCCATGGCCAGCGAACCAGTCGATGTACGTGATCCCAATGCTTACTGGTCGGCAGAAATGCAGGTCAGGTATCAGGATTATCGGACCAAAGTGTTTATTGAAGCATTTCTCGACAAGCTGGAAGCCCGAATTGCCAGTCGTCGTCTGAAAGATCATATTGAGCTTCTGGATCATCTTGCCGCTACGCTGCAACTGGCTCGCATCCGGATTGAGTCTGGGGAAACGCTGTACAACACCGAATTTCATGAGCTGGCGTCTGCCGGACTCCCGCCAAACGCGGATCTTTCCAGCATGCCGGTTCTCACCGTGGTCAAATCCGGCTATCTGGATACTACCAGCCAGGATGTTGTGCGCCGTGCACTTGTAACTATTCGCCTGCGGGCGTTTAGGTCAAGCGCGTCCAGCAACTGATCTTACGATTTCGTCTGGTTACTATTTGGCTGGATAATGTCCGGCAGGGAAAGGCAGAAGCTGCTGCCTTCTCCGGGCGTGCTGGTGACAGTCGCCTGTCCCTGATGTGCTTTGGCGATACCTTTGACCATGGCCAGGCCAAGGCCATTTCCTGGTTGTCCGCGCGAGCTGTCTCCCCGGTAAAAGCGGTTGAACACTTTTTGCTGATCTTCTGCCGATAAACCGGGGCCATTATCTGCGACGGTGATGATGGTCTGGGTTTTTTCTTTGCTGACGATGACTTTGATCATCCCTCCAGTCGGGGTGAATTTTAGCGCGTTGTCCAGCAGGTTCGTGACAGCTCTGGCCAGCAGTTCCTGCCTGCCACGGACCAGGACTGTTGTTTCGGGTACCTCGTGAACCAGTGTCAGCCCGGCGTCTTCTGCGGCTGCATCATAAATATCCACTAACTGGCGAACCATGACGGTAAGGTCGATTTCTTCCTGCAGATCTTCTGTTTTCAGTGCATCCAGCTGAGTGATGGAGAGCATACTGTTAATCATCTCGATAAGTCGGTCACATTCTTCGACAACCGTACCCAGAGCTTCATCACTCTGGTCCTGCTGGTGATCTGTCATCAATGTGGTTTCTGCTGTTCCGCGGATTCGGGTAATCGGGCTGCGCAGGTCATGGGCGATGTCATTGGTCACATTACGTAATTCGTCTACCAGGCTGGAAATACGCCTGCGCATGCGGTCGAATGCATCTACCAGCCGGTCAACTTCCAGGCTGTCTCCCGGTTTGGGCATCGGGTGCTCAAACTGACCAATGCCAGTTTTCTCAATAGACTCCACCATGGTATCCAGTCCTCGCAACGAGCGACGGGCACCCAGATAACCCAGTCCTCCTGCCAGAATGGCCATACCAATCACAGAAATCACGCTGATTTGAATCATTCGAAGGACGGTATTGTTGATGGATTCTGCAGTGAGTCCATAAGCAAGCACCCCGCGATTGACCTTCAGGTAGGCAACCCGGATGTGTCGCTGGTTAGTTAATGTAAGCGTGGCGAACATGAGATCACCCGTCTGGGCCTGGCTGACAAATGTCAAAGGGGGTGAGGGCAGTCCCTGCCATGCTGTCATATTGCTGGCGGCCATGGTTAAGCCGCGTTCATCCGTGTAACGGCAAAAGCAGCGACGGGCTCCCTGGGTAAATGCCTGGCTGACGAATTCGTTTTCCAGACCTCGAAGACCCGCCAGCTTGAGGACGCTTTCCCAGCGCTGTACTTCTTCTCGCAGCTGGGCATCCATTTCTGAGGTGAGAATGGTTTTCAGGGCAAAGCAGACTCCGGTAAAACTCAGGCTGGAAACCAGGGTGAAGATCATGCCATAGGTGAGTGAGAGCTTCAGCCAGAGCGGAATGCTTCGTGGTGGATCTGTGGTGCCGAGATCATCTTTCTTCCAGGACATATCCCACTCCACGGACCGTGTGGATCAGCTTTGGTTCGTGGTTACGATCCACTTTATCCCGCAAACGGCAGATCCGTGCTTCTACCACATTGGTCTGCGGATCAAAATGGTAATCCCAGACCTGCTCCATGATCATTGTCTTCGAAACCACTTTTCCTGCGTGGCGCATCAGATACTCAAGTAACTGTAATTCCAGAGGCTGGAGGAAGAGCTCTTTCTCATCGCGGTAGACCTTGTGACGCACCAGATCAATCCGCAGGTTTGCCACCCGCAATTCCTGAAGCTGAACCGGGGCCTGTCGCCGCAACAATGCATTCAACCGCGCCAGCAGTTCGACAAAGGAGAAAGGCTTCACCAGATAATCGTCGCTACCGGCATCCAGCCCTTTCACGCGATCATCCACGGTGCTTCGAGCACTTAGCATCAGGACAGGCAATGTGCCGCCTGTTTCCCGCAGGAGTTTCACCAGGGAAATGCCATCCAGTTTTGGCATCATCACATCGATAATCGCAGCATCATAGTTTTCTGTACTGGCTTTAAGCAGGCCATCTTTGCCATTATTCGCGTGGTCTACGGTATGATGGTGCTGCTTCAATCCTTTGATAATGAAATCAGCCGTACGTTGATCGTCTTCTACCAGCAGAATTTTCATCAAGCACCTCGGTTACGGTAGCAGCTCATAATGCCAGATCGTGGTATCATTGCGATCAAGCATGGTTATTCTGGTTCGCTTTCCCTCTGCAACTGCAGTTAGCCGAAAGTCAGCATGTTGAGCGTCTGTCAGTCGAATATTGGATTGCAGACCAAGTTTTCGGCCAAAATGCAGGAGTGCTTCCTGATGCACCACATTGTCGGACAGCAGGGATTCGATTGCCACCAGATGACGCCCCTGTATCAGCGGACTGCGGATCAACAGCGAGGTGATCAGTTTGTTTGCCAGTGATTCCGGGGTAATGGGAGTGATTAGCTCTGGAGGAGGGCGGAAAGGCTCTACAGGCCGTGGCCGGAACATGCAGCATCCAGACAACAGCATCGGGATTAGACAGATCAACGATAACTGACGGTAGGGCATACTGTGGTCTCCCAGAAGGTCGTCAGGTTTTCGCCGGAAAAAGTCCAGGTGCATGTGTTGCCATCCATAAGGTGCGCATTGCTGACGGTTGGTGCTTGTGGAAGCGTCAGAACAAAAGATAGCGATGCATCTTTGAGCAGGGATTCCGTCATGGCTTTGTCGGGCCGGTTTTCCAGCATGTACCAGGGAATGAAGAAGCGCTTTTCGCCATCAGCTCTCGTTTCATAACGCAAGCTGCCGATAATGCCTGCTCGACTGGCAAGCTTGAAGTTGACAATATCCCCTTCGATCTGGACAACTTTGCGGCCCTTGCTTTCGAAAACGCGGTATTTCGAAAGCTCAACCCCCACATCCCTGGTAAAGAGTCGCGAACCGGTGGTCGAGGAAAAGTAAATCGCCCAGGCATCATGAGCCGGAGCATGCTTGGGTTCTACGTAAGTGGTGTAGATATAGTCAGGAACAGAAAACGCGATTTGAAATTCACCGGTATTGTCGGTTTTCATCACCACTTTCTGGGCGTAATCAAGGCAGCCACTCATCGCCAACATGAGCAGGAACAGGAAGGTACTTAAAAAGAATTTGCGACACAGGTGAGTTATCATGGGGACATCTTCAGGGCGAGCGGGTTCCTTGTGGAGTGGCAGAAAGCTTGCATGGCTATTGTACACGCAGTCGTTCATGATGCAATAAGTCACACTTTCGCTATCTTAGTTCTGGCTGCTTTTGGTTTCTCTATGCAAAAATCAGGTACATTGTATTGTCTATCGCCAAAGTCATAGTATCAGGTTAGTACTAGTCGCAATTGGTGGAGCGGGAAAGTATGTGGACAAAAAGCATAAAAGTTCTTGCCCAACAGGTGTTTCCGAAGGACCTTGTGGTCTTGAATGTCATCGCCTGGTTGGCAACGGCATTAACGGTTTCGGCTTTGTATAAGGCTATCCTGAAGTCGCTGTTGCTGGCCTTTGGATGCATCCAATATCCGTCCTGGTTTGCTTATCCGATGCCGGTATTGACCTTGCTGCTGATCGTCGTGGTCATGCTGGTGAAGCGCAATTACCGTTATGTACGCCATATGGTCTGGCTGGTGCCGATTCTGCTGTTGACGATGTTTTCCTTTGCAGGGTATGTCCTGTCACGACAGATGACCACGTCACGATATCTTCCTCACCTGCACCCGGTCTCTGATTTTGTCCACACATACCAGCATGGCTGGCTGGCCATACCAGATTATGTATTTGGCTTCACGCTGGGAACACTCGCTGTTTTCCTGCAACTTCGCCAGAAATATAATGATCATATTCCGGTCTGGCAGACCATACGGTTGACGCTTATTGTCAGTATCTGTGTGGCGGTCTTGCTCAGGTCCTGGCTGGATGGAACATACCATCTGGCCTGGGTCGCAGTCGGTCCCGTGATGAGCTTTATGGCCATCCGACAATGTAGACAGTGTGTGGACAAAACTGCGGCTTTGCAGCCGGAATCGTCATAGCTCTGTCGGCTCCAGCTATTCTTCTTTTGCCTCACGAGTCATCAGGTCGCGAAGACCCTGGCGGGGATCTTTGTCTTCGTAGAGGCCGGCATAGACTTCATTGATGATGGGGGTTTCGACACCTTTGAGTTTTGCCAGCTCATAGGCGCTCTTGGCGGTCTTGACGCCTTCGGCAACCACCATGCCCATATCCCGGATGATATCATCCAGTTTTCGGCCCTTGCCAAGCTCATCTCCGACAAAACGGTTGCGGCTGTGTTTGCTGCCGCAGGTGACGATCATATCACCAATACCGCTCAGACCGCTGAAGGTTTTGACTTTGCCCCCACAAGCGGTTCCCAATCGACTCATTTCCGCAATGCCGCGGGTAATCAGTGCTGCTTTGGAATTGTCACCCAACTCCATGCCGTCACAGATACCGGCTGCAATGGCATAGACATTTTTCAGCGCTCCTCCAAGCTCCACTCCGATGACATCATCGGAGGTGTAAACCCGGAAAACTTCATTCATGAAAGCCTGCTGGACAAAGGCTGCCAGATCTGCGTCTTTGGAAGCCACTGTGACCAGAGTAGGCACTTTGCGAGCCACTTCTTCGGCATGACTGGGGCCGGAAAGCACTGCATAACGGACACGATTACCCAGAATTTCCCGGCAAATCTCATGCATGCGCTTCAGGGTGTCGAGTTCAATTCCTTTGGCGACATCTACAATCGGTTGGGTACGCTGGAAGCCACTTTCCGCCAGCAGGGTCAAGGTCTTACGGGCGTATTGACTTGGGGAAGCAAGCACCAGTAATTCTGAACCGGCAATCGCTTCTGGCATATCGGCTGTCAGATTCAGATTGTCTGGCAGGGCGACGCCTTTGAGAAAACGGTCATTGCGGCGGGTGGTCTTCATCTCTTCGATATAATCGGCAAATGGCCCCCAGATAGTTACATCGTGGCCGTTGCGGCAAAGGGTCATGGCGAGAGCCGTTCCCCATGCACCATCACTCAATACCGTCGCTTTCATTGTCTCTCCCTGTCACACGTTCGGTTTCTTTCGTCCTTCCAGCCAAAGGGCAAGGGACAATACCCGCAAAGTCCGTTCATGCAACATTGCTGAATAAAGTGGAGTCTCACAATTTACTGGACAGTTGACCCATTGCCGCTTATGCTAGTCAGGATTTTATCTACAACCGTCGGTCTTATTGCGCTGAAAGGGGAATTTCCATGCGAGCTTTCGTTGCGTACCTGCTCATGTTTCTGATGCTGATCAGCAGCTCAATTTCTGCCGGTTTACTGGATGATATGGGGATTGATTCCGATGCCAGCGAAAAGGTGCGGCAACAGGAATTCCGCCCCAAAGCAAAAAGTAAGCCCCCCGCCCAGCATTCGAGTGCCGAATCCCTGCCGCCATTACCTTTGCCGGTGGTGCCGCTTCGCCGTACGGAGAAGAAAAACCCTCCCCGACCACCGGTTCTGATTGCCAAACTTTCCACTAATGATCCGACCGATTGGGCTACCAGTCCGGAAGATGCCGATAACTTGCTCAAATTCATGGCCAAAGAGCTGAATGTCCATTTCAGCACCATGAATCTGCCGGAAAACCAAATTCCCACCGATGCCAGCGGCGTACCGGTCCTTTACCGGACTGGCATCAAGCCGTTGAACTGGACACCGGAAATCAGACAGCGTCTGCGGCAATACCTCTTGAGCGGTGGTACCCTGATTATGAATGCCTACTGTGGCCATCCTGACTTTGCCAAATCGGCCATGAAAGAAATCCAGATGCTGTTGCCGGAGCGGACACCATATCGGCTTTCTGCAGATCATCCACTCTATCATGCCTATTACGAAGTTGACCACATTGGTTACCGACCACTTGCCCTGCAGGCTGATGCACGCCAGAATGTCCCCAGTGCGATTGGCATCGATATCAACACCCGGACTGCGGTGATCTTTTTTCGTTATGATGTGGCCAGTGCCTGGGACAATATCCCGTCAGACGCTCGACACTGCATCGGTTATGATCTGGAAACAGCCAAGAAGCTTGGTGCTAACACCATGGCTTACGTCACCGCTGAACGGCATAATGGCAAATCCCTTGCCGATGCTTTGGCATTTGTTGATGCAGACCAGACCAAAGCAGGCAAATTTACCATTGCTCAGGCGCGTTACAACGGTATGTGGCGCACCCGGGACAACAGCCTTTCCATGCTCCTCAATGTCTTCCACGACAAGACCCAGACCCCCGTTCGCTTCGAATCTTCGGAGGTCGATCTTGATTCACCGCGGCTTTATGACTCGCCGCTCATCTATCTGACTGGTCAGATGGAATTTTCCCTGACCGAAGCTGAACGCACCAATCTACGCCAATACCTGAGTCGGGGTGGCATCTTGCTGGCAGAAGCGACCTGCGGTCGTCCCACTTTTGATCTGGCTTTCCGGCGGGAAATCAAACGTGTGCTGCCCGATGCAGATCTCACCCGATTGCCAGCCAGCCATCCCATTTACCGACTGCCAAACACCATCAATTCTGTCACGCCGCGTCCGGCGATGGCCATTCAGCTCAAAACCAAGGAACCAGTGCTGCCTGTCCTTTATGGGATTTCCATAAGTGGGCAGCTCGCAGTGATCTATTCACCTTACGATCTTTCTGGAGGTTGGAGTCTGGATGACAGCCCTTACAATATCGGCATCAGTTCCCCAGATGCATTGGCCCTGGGCGTGAATATCCTCTCCTCCGCCCTGGTTTTCTGAACAGGATGGCTGCTGACCCCTTTACCGGCAGCTGCTGCGTGCTACAGTTTCGTGTCCACGATATGCAGGATTAAGAGGAGTTGCTGACGTGCCTGAAAAGGAAGATTCCAATACACCGTTAATAGATGCGGTGCGGCTTTGTGTGCGTGATCTGATCAGCGGTGTCGCCGAAGATGAGACTCGCGAACGGCTCATGCAGATGGGCTACAACGAAGATGGTGCCGAAGATCTCACCAATCTGGCCACCTGTGGCTGCCACGCGGTCATTCAGGAAGATAATGGTGCCAGTCCTGACGAAGCACGCGAACCTTTCGAGGGGTGTGGGCTTGAGTTAAAGATTATCGACGCCATCATTGCTGTTGCCCGTAAAGAGATTGAGGCTTCTGAAGAGAGTGATTTTGGGCGAGCTCTCCTTGTGAATGTGACGGCACTGCTGGAGGAACTGGATCTCGACCCGGATACTGCCGATACCCCGATGGGTCAGATGGCCAAACTTTATGATCTCTATGTCGACATGGCTGAGGAAAATTTCTCTAATGGCGAAATCGCCACCACCATTGTTGATGAACGTGGACTTCCCCGAATGGTAGTCGATGACCTTCTTGGTCAGATCGCTACTGCCGAGTCTTATGTGAACCGCCTGCGCGACGGCGAAGCTCTCCAGGCGACCGACCTTAAACTGGATGAAAAGCCTCCATACTTTCCGGTCCTGCTGGCTCACATTATTGAGCAACAATTAGGTTAACTGATTGCGGGTTGAGGCGAACTTACCTGCAAATGACAGGTCAGAGAGTCTGGTCATCATTTCAGATCTCTGACCTTGATTTTTTCTGCTTGTGTGGCAGTGAAAAGGCGGCAGGATGCGAATCCAATCTTGATACATTCGGAGAATGAAGCGTGAAAGTACTCAGCATCGGTAACAGTTTTGCGGGGAACACCAATTTCTTTATGGAAGAATTGATGGCCGCCGCCCGGATTGAAGGTTATGTCAAAGGTCTGGTGGGAATCGGTGGTTGCTCGCTTGAGAAGCATTGGAATCTTCATGAACAGTGGCTGTTGCAGAAGAATGTCCGTCATCATGGTTTCAGCCGTTCAGGTAAGGAACCGTTGACGGCCTCGATCATGGATGCTCTTCTGGCTGAAACCTGGGATGTGGTGACCTTTCAGCAGGCCAGTCCGCAGAGTTGGAAGGCTGAAACCTACGAGCCGTGGCTGGGGAAGCTGGTGGAGCTGGTGCGCCTGCATCAACCGCAGGCACGCTTAGCTATTCTTCAGACCTGGGCCTATCGCTCGGATTGCCGTTTGATGAAGCAGTGGGGCATCACCCAGGAGAGCATGTATGCAGATATCACCAAGGCCGTTGCGGACTCTGCTTCCCGTCATGATCTGGAAATCGTCCCGGTCGGTAAGGCTATTCAGGCGGCACGTGCAGCATTTCCATACCGGGCAGATTGCGACTTTGACTATGCCAATCCTCCATTGCTGTCCTTGCCGGATCAGAAAAATTCCTTTGTACAAGGTTACAGCTGGTTCTTTGGTGGTAATGATGATGGCCGTGCGGCATTCAATCTGGATGCCAAGCACCTCAATGATAAAGGCTGTCTGGTTGCTGGCTGCACCATGTATCAGTTTCTGACCGGGCGCTCGCCTGTGGATAATCCCTTTGTACCGATGAATGTCGACAAAGAGATGGTCGAGGCCTTGAAGCAGGTGGTGGCAACCGTGCATTAAGGCACGAAAAGCCAGCTCTGTTAAAGTCACGCGAAACACCTTAAACCACTTGACTGTCAGGGGTTCCTGATTAGTTTAGTGGGGACTAGTCTTTTGCCAGGTTTGGCTTGGCATTTTTGCGGCATTCAGCCGCGTTATCTTTAGGGAAAACAAACGCGTGCGCCAGCTGGCGGACACACAGGAAATGGGGATTTCCTGGTGAGTTTGACAGCTGACGGATGGCCATGGGAGGTTAAGAGGGAGATATGTTAGAATCTCTATTGTATCCAGAAACGGTGGCGGTGATTGGGGCCTCCGCGACGCCGGGCAAAGTTGGTTACGCAGTCGCGTCCAACATGATTAGTGCTGGTTATTCCGGCAAACTGGTCCTGATTAATCCAAAATCCGATGAAATTCTTGGCCATCCCTGCTATCCGTCTCTTGAGGCGTATGGCGAAAAGGTGGACATGACCGTGATCTGTATTCCGACTAAGTTCGTGAAACAGGCGGTTGAAGAGTCCATCAAAGCCGGTTGCGGTGCCATTACCTGTATCACGGCTGGTTTCAAAGAAACCAGTGCCGAAGGTGCAGAACTGGAGATAGAGATTGCCAGTCTGTGCCGAAAAGCAGGGGTCAGGCTCCTCGGCCCGAACTGCCTCGGCATGATCAACACCGACAACAAAATCAACGCTTCCTTTGCCGCCCAGATGCCCGACTATGGCGGCATTTCTGTTATCAGCCAGTCCGGTGCACTCTGTACCGCGATTCTGGACTGGGCCGCGGAGCGTCATCTCGGACTCGGTAAACTGGTCAGTATTGGCAACAAGGCCGAATTGAACGAGACCGATTTCCTCAAAGCTTTTGCTGAAGATGAACAGACCAAGGTCATCGTCGCCTACCTTGAAAGTATCATTTCCGGTGACGAGTTTATCAAAGCTGCTGAAGAAGCTGCAACCAAAAAGCCAGTCGTTATTCTGAAGGCTGGTACCACCAAGGCTGGTGCTAAAGCCGCATCCTCCCATACCGGTTCCCTCGCCGGCGGTGACACTGCCTATGGTGCCGCGTTCAAACGCTGCGGTGTGATTCGCGCTGATGGCTTCGAGCAGCTCTTCGACTATGCCACTGCATTGCTCATGCAGCCGATTCCAAAAGGTAAGCGCCTCGCCATCATCACCAATGCAGGTGGTCCTGGTATCATGGCTGCCGATGCTGCCGAAAAGGCCGGTTTCCAGGTTGGTTCATTGAGTGCTGATGCCAGCGATGCCCTGAAGAAAGTCCTGCCAGCATCTGCATCGGTCGGTAACCCGATTGACGTGCTGGGTGATGCCGATGCCGATCGCTATGCGGCCGCCGTCAAGGCAGCTGAAGAGGATGAAGAAGTCGATGCGATCATCGTCCTTCTCACCCCGCAGGCCATGACCCACGCCAAGGAAACTGCCCTGGCCGTCGCAGAATACGCCAAGAACGGCAAGAAACCGATCCTCGCCTCCTTCATGGGTGGTGAAGAAGTGAAGCCGGGCCGTGAGCAGTTGGTCGAATGCCAGTTGCCGGACTTCCCGTCTCCGGAACGTGCGGTTGACGCCTTGCGCGCCATGACCGAATACGCCGCCTGGAAGCAGCGCCCGCCGCGTAAGGTTACCCGGTTCCCGGTCAACCGTCGTCGTGTGGAACGTATCATCTCCCGTCACCTCAAGCAGGGACGCACGGAGATCGGCGAAATCGGTGCCAAGGAAATCCTCCGTGCCTATGGTTTCAATACCCCTGAAGGATTCCTCGCCCGTACCGTGGATGAGTCGGTGGAAGTCGCCGAGCGCCTTGGTTATCCGGTCGCGATGAAAATCTTCTCACCGGACATTCTGCACAAATCAGATGTCGGTGGTGTGCGTCTCAACCTGCATAACGCCGATGCCGTACGCGATGCCTTTGAGCTGATGATGCTCCGTGTTGGCCGTCGTCATCCGGAAGCCGATGTGGAAGGTGTATATATCGAGCGCATGTGCCCGAAAGGCAAGGAAGTCATTCTCGGTATGAGTCGTGATCCTCAGTTCGGCCCGATGCTTATGTTTGGTCTGGGCGGTATCTTTGTGGAAGTCCTCAAAGATATCACCTTCCACCTGGCACCGGTCACAGCCGAAGAAGCCATGCAGATGTTGAAAGAAACGCGTTCTTACGCCCTTCTCGAAGGTGTTCGTGGTGAATCAAGTGTGGATATGTGTGCGATCGCTGAAGGTATTCAGCGCATCAGTCAGCTCTCCACTGACTTCCCGAACATCATCGAAATGGACATCAATCCGTTCTTTGTCGGTAAAATTGGCCAGGCTGCATATGCCGCAGACGCACGCATGACATTGAAGAAAGGCTAAGCGATCATGAAACTTGAAACGCGTACAGATATAGATACTGCCTGGCAGCAGACCTATGCCGAATTGATTGCCACGCCAGAGCAGGCCGTCGCCAAGATCCAACCAGGTCGCCGTGTCTTCATCGGCACTGCCTGTGCAGAACCTCTGGCACTGGTGGATGCACTGGCCAAACGCGGCCGCGAACTGGCCGATATCGAACTGGTCCAGATCCTGACGACCGGTACCGCACCTTATGCCCACAAAGAACTGATCAACAATATGCGCGTCAACAGCTTCTTCATTGGGGATGCTGTACGTGACGCCGTGCAGGAAGGTCGCGGTGACTATACCCCGATCAACCTTTCAGATGTTCCCAGGCTTTTCCGTTCAGGTAAACTGCCGATTGACGTTGCCTTGATCCAGGTATCTCCTCCAGACAGCCGTGGCTATTGCAGTCTCGGTATTTCAGTGGATGTGGTCCGTGCTGCCGCGGAAAATGCCGGAGTCGTCATTGCCCAGGTCAATCCAAACATGCCGCGCACTCTTGGTGATGAAGGTCTGCATGTTTACGATATGGATATTCTGGTGCCGATCGATACGGAGCTTCAGGAAGAAGAACCCCCGGAACTCACCGATGTCACCCGTTCCATTGGTGAAAATATCGCTTCATTGGTCGAAGACGGTTCCACGCTGGAACTGGGTATCGGTGCTGTTCCGCATGCCTTGCTGCAGTTCCTGAGTGGCAAACGCAACCTGGGTATCCATACCGAGATGTTTACCGATGCCATCATCGACCTCATTGAAGATGGCGTCATCAATGGCGAAGATAAGAGTCTGGATCGTGGCAAAGTCGTCGGCTCCTTCTGTATGGGGACGAAGCGCCTTTACAACTATGTCCACGACAATCCCAAGTTCAGCTTCCGTACCACGGAATATGTGAATGATCCGTTTACCATCAGTCGTCAGGACAAGATGGTCGCCATCAACACTGCTCTGGAAATTGACCTCAGTGGTCAGGTTTGTGCCGATTCTCTCGGTGGCAAGTTCTATAGTGGTTTCGGTGGTCAGGTTGACTTTAACCGTGGTGCAGCCCGTGCCAAAGGTGGAAAGGCGATCATAGCTCTGCCTTCACTCACTAACGATGGCAAGAAATCCCGCATCGTACCGCATCTGACTGAAGGCTCCGGTGTGGTCACCAGCCGCAGTGATGTGCACTATGTGGTCACTGAGTATGGTGTCGCCTATCTGCATGGCAAATCGGTCCAGGAACGTGCTTTGGCTCTGATTACCATTGCCCATCCGGATCATCGTGTTGCCTTGCTGGAAGAAGCCATCGAGAAGAATTATCTCCGCAAGGAACTCGAAGCGGTTGAAGGTAAGATCAAAGTCGGTCCTCCTGATTTTCACTCTACCTACATCCTCGATGATGGTAATGAGATCTCCCTCCGTCCGATCCGTCCTACCGACGGTCCGCTGGTGAAGGATCTTCTCTACCAGCTTTCGGAGCAGACGCTGTACTATCGCTTCTTTACTCACCTGCGTCGTTTTCCGAGCAAGCAGATCCAGGACTTCGTCTACATCGACAACCGTCATGATGTTGCCCTCGTTGCGACCGTGCCGGAAGCCAGTGGCGACCAGATCATTGCTATCGGTCGTTACTTCCTGGATGAGAAGACAAACCGCGCTGAAGTCGCCTTTGTCGTCGGTGATGATTGGCAGAATCGCGGCATTGGTACTTATCTGCACAAGCAGCTTATGCGCCTGGCTAAGGCCCATGGTATCAGTGGCTTTACCGCTGAAGTGCTGACCGATAACAAGGCGATGCAGGCTGTCTTCAACAAATCGGGTTGTCGTGTGACCAGCACTCTCAACGACAACTGCTACAGCTATGTCATCGAGTTTGAATAAAACGATCTGACAAGATTTGTATCTTAAAACAGGCCTGCGAGTTTAGTTGCAGGCCTGTTTGCATTTAAACGCAACAGCTACCCGCTCCTGAAAACTGCTCTGGATGACAAATATCCTCCATATGGTGCAAATGGAGCCTCTATTGCAGAGGGCAGGGCGGGAAGGTAGCTCTCACCCGACCGGTAAAGGTGCGCTGGACAGATCACACGGAGTAAGCTGTGATCACGTCTCTTTGGGGACCCACTTGCCGTCTTTGCGAACGTACCCATTTTTACTGAAGACTTCGCGCTCAATGGTGTTTTTCAGAGACTGCTCCAGCTTCTTACGTTCACTTGCGACCTCAGCCTTGAACACATCCTGTACAGGAACCCATTTGCCATCTTTCTTTACGTAATGGGCATCCTGCAAAGCTTTCTCCATAAATTGTCCCTGTGTTTTCTTGGCATGAGCACTCAGCTCTTCCTTCAGGAGCAGCAACGCCTGGTTCGTTTTTGCATTAACATTGCGGATTGCCAGTTTCGGATCGAGTCGTGTCTGGTCTGCACGATCAATATACCGAAATTCAATCCAGGTATCATTGATCTTGATTTTGGTCTCAGTGGATTCCTGAAGTACACCTTCAAAGGTACCCTTCTTACCCCTGTAATAGGCCCCGAGCCTGACGGTGTCACCCACCTTGTAAGCGCCATACTCCTTTTCGATCCGCTCTTCAATTTCCTTGACACGCTCGTCGTAGTTAAAGCTCTCTTTTGCCTTTTCCTCGGCTGTGGCAGCGACCTGCTTTTCCACCTGATCAACGCTTGCAGTTGGTCTTGGAACCGGGTATACCAGACGTAGGCGGGATGCAATGGATTTTTCGTCAACCTTTAGTGACCCTTTTTCACGATTGAAGCGATCATTGACCTGCCGGTTGAGATCGGCAACAGAAGGCCCTTTTGGGGATGGATTATTATTGGCAGGTGGTTTGGGCGGTTGCGCGGGTGGTTTTTGTGGAGTTTCTGGCTTTTTGTCTGGTACTTTTACGATCTCTGTCTTGTCATCTTCCCCATTAGCGCTGCTGCAACCGGTCCACATTCCCGGATTCATAATGGCATAGATCACGACGAAAGCACAGAGCACTGCAGCAGATGTGGCAACTGTTTTGATTGTACGTTTTACAAAGCTTTCTTTCTGCTTGCGCCGACGTGTCCCTGCTGTCATGGTTCCGGTCGGAGTGCCACCCGTTGGAGTTGTGCTGCCAGAAGGTGTTTCACTGCCCGTCGGTGTACCACCTGTAGGAGTTGTCGTGCCGGTAGGTGTCGCAGCACTCGGGGTCGCAGATGTCAGAGTGCTGGCGCTGGGAGTTGCAGAGCCTTGAGCTCCGGTAGCGGTAGAAGGTGTTGCATCATCCGTCAGGGGCTGCATATTCGTGCTGGTACTCTTCTTCAGCAGCAGCTTACCTGTAACCGGTCCAGAGGTGCCAGTCGATGGCAGATTATTCTCTTCTGGTTTTGCATTTGCCCCGGTACGGGCCAGG
>MDTD01189644.1_pt1 | contig 17182 bp, 36 predicted proteins | sample 811221 | NCBI WGS metagenome assembly MDTD01 (sample SAMN05326646, study PRJNA326480) | marine metagenome | isolation source: seawater | place: Pacific Ocean: South West | collected 2011 | reverse complement strand
TCCCATTTCTTTTCAATGTGAACACTGTCATCAATAACGTGTTGGTTGGTAATGACATAAGTATAAACTTCACCATCAACTGGATTCTTTTTCGAATACACTACTGTACCACTACCACCCGCTCTTTGAGTTCTAACTCTAACTGTCGGATAAAACATCTCTATATGTTTCTGTTTTATTTCTTTCGATGCTGACATAACTATTCTCCTAATTAAGTTGTTGTTTATTGTTTGTGGAGTCGGCGGGACTCGAACCCGCGTCTTACCAGCTTTCACCATAAAGTCGTCTACAAGTTTGGATAGTTTTTCTTAAAAGGTCTATCAAAAATCAAATAAGTTTTCGAGTCTATTATTACGACTAATTAATTATTATTCTCTCAACTAATTAAAAAGAGGTTCTTCCGATATGACACCACTTATTCCCTTATCGGAATCAGGGAGTGATGGGTGACTACCTAAGCAGCCGCCATATATTGATATTCGTTGCCGATTATCGTGTGTTTGATTCGTAAGTGAATCACACTACTTGCACTCTATGTCAAAAATCTAGCAATCGATTCCAAGTCGACCCCATATTAAAAATCTAAATCATCAAACTCTTCGTCTTGATAATCTTCATCTTCTTCGGTTTGTAAAATTTCAATACACTCTAAAACGAGTTTCCAATCTTGTTCCATATAAGATTGTTTGAGTAAATCTACAACCGTTGTAATTTCATCATTACTCATAATACATCTCCATATATATTTATATATTTAAATAATATATATTGAGTAACTTAAAAAAATAAGAAATTATGCTTCACCAGCTTGTGCTGAATTTTTTAATAACTTCTTAAGCTCTTTTAATTGTTTATCTTCATCTGATATATTATCAACTTGTTCTAATATATCTTCAAATAAACCTTTAACTTTTTGTTCTCTTTCTTTTATAACTTCTTCTATTATTAAGGGTATTTCATCTTTACCAGATATTCTAGCCTCTTCTAATATTTCTGTTATAACATCTCCTTGTGTGAGACAATAATCCAAATCCTTCATCATTTTAAATAACGCATGCTTTACCATTCTCATATCAGATGTTATTATCTTTAAATTTTCAACAATAAGTTTATTTGTTAAATCGTTTTTTGATGTAGGTTTTTTGTCACTCATAATTTTCTCCACTTTATCGTCTCTGTTAATAAATAGTTTCTAATCAAACAAAAGTGACTTCTTACTTTTTGTTTTGTGACCTGTACTACTTTGTTTGATAATGTTACTTGTGTTACCAAAAAGTATATTTGATAATGCACCTAAACCTACAGCTTGTAATATATTAATAGTTGGTAATCCAAACAAATAGGGCATTAACCAGTTCCATAATAACATCAAAGGTATAGAAAAAACACATACTACTAATACCATTAACATAAGTCCAGCACATATCCAAGTAAACATTGTAAATCCATCTATTTTATTATTCATATAAATCTCCAAAATAATTTATTATAATATAAGAGCTTTTGCTTATATGAGTCAAGAGCTATTTTAATGAAATATGGTGGAGCAAGGCCACCCCACCATTTTCTTTATAACCATTACGCATCGTTCATCTTATCGGGAGAAAGATTAAATATCTTCGTAGTCAACATCTATGATTTCGTCTAGAATAAAGAATACATTTTGATTACTCTTTATTACCATATCACAACCATAACTTTCTTTTAATTTAGAAGGGTCATCTATTTTATTAGCTTCTATTTTAGCTAGGACTCTCCATAATTTGCCTTGAAAGTTTAGTTTTTCGAACATTAAGATATTTTAACGAATTTCTTTTTTGGTTTTTCAGGCTCTATCTTAGGTACTGCTATACTTAACATACCATCTTTGAATGAAGCACTAACATTGTCTCCGTCCAAATGGTCACCTAAATTAAAAGACCTTTTAAATGAGGATTGTTTTAATTCTCTTGAAATACATTTACCACCATCGGTATCAAATCCGTGTTTGTCACCTGATATTATCAGAACTTGGTCTTCTACTTCAATGGTTACATTTTTCTTATCCAATCCAGGAATCTCTGCAACGATACCAATTTTGTCATCGTATTCGTAGATATTTACTTTAGGATAAGCACCTTGATTAAAAGACACTCCAGTTTCCTCTTGAAATGTTGGAAATGTTTTCTGTACAAGTTCATCAAAGATTTTATCAAATGGTGTTAAAAATTCATCTCGGCTGAAATGTTTTGGGTTTACGATTACTCGTTTCATAGTATTCTCCTATTTTAATTAACTGTTTAGTCTAACTAACCGAACCACCCTCTTTTGAGCTGTGATTCGTATTTCATATATAAATATATGTTACATTGTAAAAAATACAATTTTTTTTTATTTTAATAAATGTGGTTTAGCTTCTGTCAATCCGTTTGATGTTACTCTCACAAATTCACACTTTACCTGATATTCTAGTATATTCTTAGCACCTACATAACTCATAGATGATTTAAGTCCATCCATAATATCTTCTATGATTCTTTTGACCTTTCCTTTATAGGTAACCGTTGTAGAATATCCTTCCACATTTTTAGATTCACCTCTATCAGTTTTTGATTCCAGTGAAGCACTTCCTCTATACTTTTTTTGTAAGACTTCATTTGGCCATATTCCTTGTTTTGTTATTAATCCTGGTGACTCTTTAGTTCCACTTAAAAGTGAACCTAACATTACTGTGTCTGCTCCTGCACCCAATCCCTTACATACATCAGAAGGGCTCCTAACCCCACCATCAGCCATACAAGGAACATCGTAACTGTCTGCAACAGCAACGCAATCCCAAATGGAACTAACCATAGGTAATCCAACACCAGTTTGCATCCTAGTACTACATAACGACCCACCTCCGATACCAATCCTAAGACCATCCGCCCCCCATTCACAAAGGTCTCTTGCAGCTTCTTCTGTTGCAATATTTCCAACCAAGAGGTCAAAAGTTCCTTTAACTTCATCCTTGATTCTCCTTACAGCTTGTTCTACTAATTTATGATGTCCGTGTGCGACATCTATTAGAATTATTTGAGCTCCATTATCAACATATAATTGAGCATCTTTTAAATAATCTCCAGTTACTCCAATTGAAGCTCCAATAGTTCCATCTGGTCTTTCATTTCTAAACCATTGTACTGTATTAGCTGTTTCGAAAGGTTTATTAAATCTATGTAAGAATCCCATACCACCTAACCTATCCATTTCCATACACATATTATAATCTGTTACTGTATCCATTGGTGATGATACTAATGGTATATCTAACCATACATTTTTAGTTACTTGAGTTATTGTATTACAATCTTTTCTGTGTTCTATATCAGAGAACTTAGGCTTTATCTGAACATCATCATATGTTAGATTTAGAGTACTTCTTGAATTGTCCATCCATCCTCCAACATATTTTGTGCCTTTTTAAATTTTAAAGTCTTGTTATCAGAACCATTAGATATTACAACCTTTTGGTTTCTACCAATCTTAACTGGTGCATTAACTCCACGCTTAATTGGTTCTTTTATATACTTTCTATCTAAAATAGTTTTACCATCTAAGTGGTCAATTTCATGCTGAACACAAACACATTCTAGTAATCCATCCATATCATTTTCATCTTCCATTTCAAATATCATATCATTCTCATAGTTGTCACATTTTATAACTATCCTATCATATCTTTTAGTCTTTATTGGTTTTTTAGTTTTTACAGACAAACAACCTTCTTGAAATATTATTTCATTACCAACTTCTACTATTTCTGGATTTACTAGGTATATCGGTTGTGTTACATTAACAACTGCAACTCTTTTGTTAAATCCAAGTTGATTTGCAGCTAAACCTATACCATCTGTATGTTTTGTTAAGTATTGAAATAATGTAGTAGCTATTATCTCACCCTCTTTTACGGTTTCTACTTTTTCTGTAGGTACTGATAAAGCTTTTATATCTTTTACTATTTTATTATTTTTATCTATAGTCTCTAACATTATTTCTTACCCCTTTTTGCTTTTAATTTTTTCTTATATTCTTTAGCTCTTTTAAACATTTTTTCATCTTTAGATAACTTCTTTCTTTTCTTTGGTGGTTTTACTTTTGTCGGTGGAAGAGTACCTTTTAAATCAGGTTGTTCTTTACCTTTGTGAAATACATTACCATCTTTATCAACAAACTCGTTCATCCATTGCCATCCAGGAGGTCTACCAGTTTTTTTATGTTTTTTAGCAAAGAATGTTTCCATTGGTTGTAAAGCTAAAGTTCTCTGTACAACACAATGTGAACAAGTTACGGCTACAACATCTGAATCAACCCTTATATATTCTGATTGACAATGTTTACATTGCATATATCTTTCACCATTTTCGGTAAAAGTCATCCATTCTTGTTTTTGTTTTTTCTTAACCATAATAATCTTTATTTATTTATATTCTAAATATAAGAGCTTTTAATAATATAAGTCAAGTGCTTTTTTAATTAGGTATAAAAAAAGCATTTAAAAACCTACCATCTAACTTTGGTTTGTTTGATAAATGACCTACCTCTGAAACTATTTCAGTTATAGTATCCATTATCGATTGAGCTACATCTTTATCATTATGTCGTCTTGGATGTGTTGATATACTAACCTTTACCTTATTACCTTTATTTAAAAAGTCCATACACTTCTTAACCTTAGTAGTAAGGTCGTTATCAGCTATAACAGTTTTCATTCTAATCTCTTTTAGATGAACTTTGTTTTTAGCTTTATTTTTTCTCTCTTGTTTACGCATATCGAATTGATATTTACCGTAGTCCATTATCTTACATACAGGTGGATTTGACTTATCTGATACTTCTACTAAATCATAACCTTGATTTTTTGCTTTAGATATAGCTATATTGGTTGGCATATTTCCTAATTGTGTCCCATCAATTCCTATAACCATTACTCTATTTGATTTAATACTAGAGTTAACTCTTTTATTGTTCATTACTTATTTGTATTCCTATTTTAATTTACCCTTATACCACCACCATTAACAGTTTCAGGTTCTTTAGCATCCATTTCCCCACCATCTTGTGATGAGTTTCTTTTAGCTACTTCGTTACCCATAGTGATACCTTCATCTTTTATTTTTTGTTCAGTTTTATTTTTCCAATTTTCTAACGGATTTGTAGAGACCTCTTCATCGTAATGCTCACCAGTATTACCATTCTGACCTATTACATCCATCCTCGCGTTAGTTTCATCTTCATCATCTAATTGTGTATAAACTTTTGGTGTAGGTGGTGGTTGATTAAAAACTTTAAATTCTTTCTTACCACTATCATCATCTTCGTCTTCTCTTAGTAGTGCTATATTAAATCCAATAACCATAATAACAGCTAGTGGGTCAAATACTAGGATAAGAATAAACATAATCCATTTAACTGCAGTATCAATATCAGTATTAAACGCTTCTGAGATATAAAGTAGAGGCCCTACATCTATTCCTGTATCAACCATTTCTATTTCTATCTTACCAACTTTTTGTTTTAACTCAGCTATTAACACAGATTTTTCTTGAATTAAAGGATTATACTCTTCACGAAGTTTTCTTTTAGCAGTGATATAGTTATCAGGTAGTGCATTAACAGAGGTTTCTAATTCTTCCTTTAAAAAAACTTTATCTTCTTCTAATGTTTCAAGTTGGTCTTTATAAACATTCAACTTAGTTATCATACCATCGAACTCTTGAGTAGCTCCCATATACGAGTTAGATAGAAATCCAAAGATACCCATACTCGTTATACCAATCAGAACTATTGTAGCTATAGTCATATAGGTTTTTTGTAACCAATTAACTACAGACCAATATCTGTATAGAAATGAAGCGGTAACTAACTTACCAACTTCAAGTGAAGCGGCCATCATACAAACTGCTATAAAACTTCCACTAAATAACATTCCAATACCTGTTACTGAGAAGAATGCAGCCATTGATGAGATAAAAAGTCCTGATAGACCCATTATGAGGGTAAATAGTTTAATTGTTAATCCTCCTGCTCAATACTGTCTTGTAAATATTCACACCATCTGATAATATTTCTCAACATACTATCAACTTGGTCAGCTGGAATATTTTTAAATTGTGTACCAACCATCATTTTTTCTGCAGTATCATTAATGTTTTCTATAAATTGTAAACATCTTTCTTTAGTTTTCATATTAACTCCATTTTAATTACTAGTAATAATAAGTATATTATAATATAAATATTAATATAATAATAATATAACTTATATTCTACCAGCTTGTTTTAGTTGCTTTATAATTTGTTCCATAGTTCTATCCCTATCTTCAGAGTTATACCATACCAGAGCATTACTTCTCTGATACGCATTAACTTCATTTTTTAATGCGTTTATTTGTTTTGTCATCATATCAATGTGAGACTCGTCAATCTCAGGAAGTTTAATATCTAACTCGTCAGCTAAATCAAATAAACTTACTATATCATTCTCTCGATAACTATGTACGGCCTCTTTATACTTCTTTATAAGACCTTTTTTTAACTGTGTATTTGGTAATTGTTCTAATTTATCAGGATGTGTTCTTGTAACTATTCTTCTATAAACTTTTTTTACATCATTATTTTTATTAGATTCATTTGTTATTTTTGTGGACTTTTTTTTATTTTCTTTTTTGACTTGTTCGTTAGCTTTTTCAAACCCAGGAACTAGTTTTTTAAATTCGTTTTCAAATTTCGGTAAAGCTGTTTGAAGTTGAACTACTAATTCCTCTTTTTCCGCTGTAAGGTATTTTATTTCATACTTTAATTTCTTGTATTTTAATTGTATAGACATAACTCATTCTATATATAAGTATATACAACTTAAATAAAATAACAAGCTATTTTTTAGCTCTTTTTATACCAATATCCTTACACATCTCATCAAGTGATTGTCCAATATCTTTTCTTCTATCTCGTTCAGAACAATAAATTTTATACTTTTCATATTCAGATATGTTTGTCATTTTTTGAAGTATAGATTCTATGTGAGGTAATTTCATAGATTCAGAAAAATAAGGCTTCATATCAGTAACTTCTACTATTTCAGGCTCTTTATTTTCTTTTTTATTTTCATCATTTAATATATCTCTTGCAAACTTTCTACGCTTATTATTTTCTTCTTCATTTTTAGGGTCATTTAAACCTCTTTGAAGCATTCTTAAATATCGTTCAAGTTTTTTCATTCGTATTTCTTCGTCTTTAGATAGAGGTTCAGATTCTCCAACATACTTAGCATTTTCTAACTCACCTAATAGATAAGCATAGAATTGTATACTACCCTTATCTTGTATGTTGCATGCTTCGACATATGCATCAGATATGAGTTCCATAAGAGCATTCATAGTATCTTCATCTATTGAAAAGTGTTTCATCTTATTCCCCATTAGTTTATTAATCTTTCCTCTATAAATAAATAGTGTTGAAAATCCTGAAACTACTTCAGAATTTTAAATTGTGCATATCCCCAAGATTCAAATTCAATGTTGTGAATCATTAATGTGTTTATAACTAGTTGTCTCATTCTATCTGAATTTCCAGTAACAATGGTTAATGGTGGTTCATTTAGAAGAACAAAGTTTTCAACCAATCGTTCTACATCAATGTGTCGCACGCCGTGTAGGTCTAATTTTTTCATAGGAAGCCTTAAAGGAAGCCGAAAACGACGCTATGAACGAATTTCTTCGCCGTACATAGTGTACATTTTTTGTGGCTTAGGCTCTTCCTTACCATCGTCTGTATAGCATTCACCTCTAGCACAATCAATGATAAATATTCGTTCTCCGGCTCTTTGGAATACATGCTCTATTGCCTCTGTAAGAGATTCCATTGTTTCGCCATCCTTGACATCTCTCCACCTATCTCCGGGTGGCATCCTAGTCAGTACTAATTCTTTCATTCTATTTCTCCGCTTCTATTGTCTGTAATATTTCCATAGTTTGGTCTGGACCCTCTGTCTGAAATACTCTACAATTCTGAGTATCATTCATTCTTTTAGCTAGTGGATAATCATTACCACCCTCTTCTGTCCTATCACCTATAAATATATATTCAGTAGATTCTCCAAAAGGAATAGAATATTTTTCTTCTAGATTATCCAATACTTGAGCTTTATTCCAACCTTTAGGAGCTATATCAATACTAATCTGACCACCACAAACTGCTTCTAATTGTGGCCACATATGATTAATTGTAAAGCATATGTTTTCACGCTCCTTTGACAATCTATCCCATTCATAGTAATCATATCGTTGGTCTAGACTACAATCTCTACCGACTACACTAAAGTTTAACATACTACCACGATTCTCTATATGAGTTCCATATCGACCCTTATACGAACTATCTTTAAGTTGCTGTTGTAGATAGTCGATAAGTGCTTTATGTGGTTGAAAATCCCTACTATAGACCTTATTATACGATAGTGTATTTTTATCTAATTCCCATAACTGATTACCACCACAACAGAATAATCCTTCTGCCTTATCAAGACTTGGTAGAGGAATTTGCTCTTTCATCTTATCTAAATCACTCCCAGTTACTAAGTAGAATTTATTCCTACTACTCCAATCACTAAAGAATTTAGAAAAATCTTCTGTCATTTTTTGTCGTGAAGGCGTTAATGTACCATCACAATCGAATATGTATATTTTATTTGACATTATATTTTCTCCATAAGTTATTACATTGCTTTAATTCTAATTCAGATGGAACTCCACCATCTATCACAATACCATCAATTAATGTATTTACGAAATCCCAATCTTCTTCATTTTTAGGCCCTATAACAAGAGTAAGTTTTTTAAGCTTACTAACAACTTCATTTCTTGTCTTTTTACTTGGGTCTAATACATCTACTAGCTTATTTTTAAATTTATTTGATTTTTGTAAACCAAAACCCAACTGATGATTTATAAGTTTTTTATACTCTTCCATTTGTTGTTTAGTGGAATTACTAATCCATTTAATATCTTGTTTTGTCATTATAGTTCTTCCCTATTTCCATAATCACCAGCTCTTCTACGATATATTGTTTCTCCACCATCGGGTGATTCATAGATATAAGTAGTTTTATTAGTCTCATCTAGAAAATAACTTCTTATCTTTTTACCAAGTTCCATATTATTAGGTGTATCGTGAACCATAGTTTTTATTGTTTTTAAAACTTTTGTCAATTCACCCTCTTGGTGTATTGAATCTGCTAACATTGCTTTATAATCTGATTTATCCATAACCTCTCCTATTTTAAATTTGGTCGTATCCGGTAGCACAAGCCTCAGCGGTTTTATCCGAGTCTTCAACGACCATTGTGGAGATGATAGGATTCGAACCTACGACCCCTACAGTGCAAGTGTAGTGCTCTCCCAACTGAGCTACATCCCCAATATTATAATTAGTACCTCTCTTCATATAATTTAAGAATTATTCCAATTATTGAAGCGATAACTATGGTTACAATAGTAGGTATTATGAACCCATACATCCATACATTGAACCAATAATATGCATTAGCTAGTAATAATAATATCATTCCCCAATTAAGCTTTACCATATTGTCTCCACATATCATTAGCAGTACTCATTTCTTCTTTAGATAATAGTCTATCTTCTGATTCATAATATTCTATTCTATCTTGAACCCATCTATAATCTGGTTCATCAATATTCATTTTCTCTCCATAGTACATTTCAATAGCTGTACCTAACTTTTTTAGTTTACCGAATATAACATCCCATACACTTTTATCGAATTTCGGTTTATCACTTGGTTTCATATGTCTCCTTTAGTTTATTGTATTTACCCCATAAATCATTCCAAAATTTAAAATCACCAACTCTAAACTTGGGGTTAGTTTTAGAGTCTGGTTGAATTGTTAGCATCATATCATTTACTTGGTCAAAATCATCTCTCATATGCTTAAGTAGTAGACCCATAGCGTTTGGTAGACCATTACTATCAGTAAGTTTGTTTGGAAACTTTCTTTTATGTAGAATAATAACTTTGTATATCTGTTTACTCAACATTTCCAATTTATTTCTAATCATCTGATATGTATCTTTTTTATCTATCATATCTATTATCTCACTTACATCATACGATGTTGGTAATATGGAACTCTGGTCAACCACTCGCTACCCAACAGGATTCTATGGATGTACTAACCTTTAATTGAAGGAGCAACCCTTCGGTGTTCTTTCCCATACCTGACCTAAGCCTTGTCCGTTGTAAGTTCCATATCACTAGTATAACCATTCATTCTATTAATATTATCATTAACACAACTAGAACAGGTAATCTTAACTGCATCTTCACTACATTCTGTTTCTACACCACATACTTTACAATCTAATGTATCCATTACGCTACTCCAATTGAATCTAAATTCATATAACAATTATTCACATTTTCCCAATGTGACCAAGTATTAGTTCTCCACTCTGTATAACCATAGTGAATCTGACTTGGATTATCTACATCATAACCAATGTGTTCATCTAAGAAACCAATCAACACTATAAGGTCTTCAGAACTTAAATTCTCAATCCACTCATTAGATGTTTCAAATACATTAACACCCATCATTTCATCAGCTTCTGATGAAGTTTCAGGTTCTTCATTACAATTAATTGGAAATACCAAACCTTCAGAAGTAATGGTAGAACCAACACTATTTAAATCAATATAACTCATTTATTTTCTCCTTTTAATTATACTATAATATAAGAGCTTTATAGTATTCGTGTCAAGAGCTTTTTTTGTAAAATCTAGTATTTTACAATGCTTTCATATGGAACATTTAGTGTTGGATTAAACTTTGTAATCTCTACTAAGAATAATGCTCCTATTGGGTCATAACCACCTTTAGTAAGAACTTCTATAGCTCCACCTATTGTACCACCAGTAGCAAGAACATCATCTATAATCAATACTTTACCTGTACCGTTCTGTACTTCCATTTGTGCATCACCATACTCTAATGTATGTTTTACTAGAGATGTATCACCTGGTAATCTATTTGGTTTACTCCTCAACATAACCAATCCTTTATTTAGTTCGTGAGCTAGAATAGAACCAATAATATATCCACGAGATTCAACAACTCCTATATAGTCAAATTCAGGTAATTTTTTACTACAAAGTACACAATCTCTAACTAATAGATTTCTACCCCAACCATACTGATATAGTGGATTTAAATCTAAATACTTAACTCCATCAATTGGAAAGTTATCATATTCTTTTATATATTTTTTATATACATCCATATAACTCCTTATATTTAATTACTGCCATTTCCTTAGCTTTTGCTTCTACCATAATATCAACCTCATTACCATAGGTCTCAATATAATCGATAACATAATCAGAATGAGCTTGTGGTCTAATCTTTGGGTCTTCATACTCTCTACTACGAGACTCTGAATAATGTACAACTGGTACAATATCAGAAGGCCAAGTAGATATAGATACCTCAAGTGCGTCTTCTTCAGATAAACCACCTGTACAGAATTGATGATGATGATAATCGAATACAATCGGAATACCGATAACTTTGTATACACCTTCGTATAAGTCAACAACAGAATACATAGAAGCTTTGTCATCATTCTCTACAGTAAGACGAGACTTGACAGACTCTGGTAGTCGATGGAAGTTAGTACAGAAACGCTCCATAGCAGAAACCTTATCACCATAAGCACCACCAATATGTATATTGATTTTGTTGTATGGTGTACGAGATAAATTCATCATATCAAATACCTCACCGTGTATAGATAAGTCCTTGATACAATTATCTACAACATGCGGTCGTGGTGATGTAAGTACATTGAAAGGGCCAGGATGAGTCGTAATACGAATACCATACTCGGTAGCCAAACGACCCGCTTCTGCTAGTGTAGACTTAATCTCATCATAGTCAGGTAGGTCTGATATGTTGTACTCAGAAGCCCACGGAAATACTTCTGATGATAATCTGAAGAACTTAAAACCATTGTCGTGATTCCATTGTATAATCTTGACAAGGTCTTGACAATTCTGTAGTGATAATTCAGACGCATACTCAATACCTTTTTCTAGAAATGTACGCTTAATCATACTACGATTAGTAGTAATCTTAGGTCGTAACTCTGATAGATGCATATTGATACACGCATAACCCATATTTTGCATAACTCTAATACTCCCTTTTGTGTGTTGTGGAATATAAGGACACATAAGACAACCACTTCCACAACATTGTTTTCGTTTTAGTAAAAATCTTCGTGATAACATATAGTATAATATAACAGCTATTCATAATTAAAGTCAAGAGCTATTTTACTACCGAATCCCAATCAGAACCTTTTTCTACTATATTATCTATTTCAAATATCATTATATTCTTATCTGATAGTATTCGTTTCAAATCTTCTCTATCTTTAGCCCATAAATGAAATGATGGTGGTTTTCCATCTTTCCAACTTACATATTTTTTCTTTATCTTGATGTTAAAGTATTGACCATCCATTATTCTTTCTTCTTCTTATTAAGTTCTGCTCTCTCGGTAGCTTCGGCTGATGTCTTTCTAGTATGACACTCTGTGCATAGAGTCTGTAGATTATCTTCTCTCCAATAGTCTAAATCTATCTCTTCGAATCTCTTACCCTTCTGCTCCCAAAGAGGCTTAATGTGGTCTACATGCCACTTTAAATCGTGGTGTCGTGACTTTCTTGGAAACTGTTCCTCACATCCAGCACAAAAACCTCTATCTCTCTTCCATATACGCTTACGAGTTTCTGCAGGATGATAGATATAAGTGTACTCGTCTATACAATCTTCGTGCCAATTTCTACGGTTATTACGCTCTCCCATCTCATTCCTAATAATGTCTCCACAGAATCTACATACACCTTTCTCTTGAGTCCAATAGGCATCAGGCTTAGGTGGTACTCTATGCTCTTCTAAATAAACCTCTGGTTCTGGTTTCTCTCTACCGAAAGTTCGCTTGTGTCGTCTAGAATATCTATTAAGTGGCATCGTCTTCTCCTCTAAAGTAATCTACCATAGAAAATATACCTGAAAAACAAGTGGGACAGAAGTTGACTGGTAGCATACCAATCATACCATTAATCAGACCACCCTCCTGTTCACTAAAGGCACAATCACATATAGAACACCCGTGATGTACTATAGTTTGCTCTTTCTTGGTATTAATGTTAATTATTTTCGTTGTCTTCTTCATCTGTTATTCTGAAGTTCTCAAATAGTCTAATGTTAAACCATCTCCAATATACATACGATATAATCAGTACAGAGAAGAGGGTAAAGAGTACATTGATTATTTCTCTTACTACTATGTCTACCATTAACCGCACTCCGAATTAAATTTATGTTTAATCTTATCTTCTTCTCTTCTGCCAAAATTAACTCGTCTCATCATACGCTCTTCAATCTCATCATTGATTGATTTGCTTGTATCTTCGGTTGTATCTTTGAGTGAACTATTGGTCGAGAACTGTTTTCGCCATTGAACCTCTGCAGACACATCTTCGTCTATGGATGAGTCTATTATGGCGTTTTCTAAATCGTGTCGTAGTAGGTCTAAGTCTTGTGACTCAGTATCTACTCCCTGATATAGTATGTTTTGAACTCTATCTAATATTTCTTGCAATTTCATACTACTTCTCCTCTATAAAATCAATTAGTTGAACTAGAGTTAAGCACCATATACAGAAGGCTATATCAGAGAGCTCCCCTATATACATAGCTATACTACTGAGTATTAATACCAGAGATAGAAGTAGCCCCTTAATTGTATTCCTCATTAGTGAGCTCCATTTACTGATACTTTGTCTTATTGTCTTCATAATACTATTATCTCCTTTATTATAGATTCCGTGTTTGTTTGGGTCTAACATAGTTGACCTCCATTATTTGTTTTCATATCTTACTCCTTACATACATTGTTCATAAAAGGTGAATGTCTATGCGGTTTTGCACGACCTCTATAGAGCAACGACCTACCGCAGGTTTATAAAAAAAATAGCTTTCACAACAACGATTAATTACCCCCACCCCCCCTGCGGGAAGTAAAGGAAGGGTGGATACATTGGCTCTTCTAGAGTAACTACCCGTCATCCACCCTTGTCGTGTCCTTAAATCTTAACTCATACTAGTGGCTTCTTCAACCTCATCTTGGTTAAATAGGTCATCAGATGAACCGTCATCACAGAACTTCTGTACTATCTGTCTCACAAAAGTTCTCTCAGAGTCAACCCCACCGTCTTCAGAGTACTGAGGGTAAATACTAACCTCAGCCGCTTCTTCAAGTGAGAACCCATCGTAAAGCAGTCCACTAAGCTCGACCGTTGTTCTAGTACTAATACCACTACCGATTCTAGCGTCATCAGAAGAACTGTTAACCCTAGTCATATGAGCTATCTTAGAGACATTACCTAGTAGAGTGGTATCTACATTAGGGAACATATACTGTAAAAGTCCGAACTCTTCTTCCTCATTCAGAATGTCCATCTCAACGATAGTAAATCTGTCCATTAGAGCTTTATCCAACACCCTAGTGGCTGTATACTCATTACCGATGTTAGCAGTCGCAATGAAAGTGACTCCAGGAGCTACTTTAATAGTCTTCTGTTCGTTCTGTTCATCCAACCTCAAGTATCTCTGACCATAGTCCAACACGGTCATTAGGATATTCCAAGCATCTGGATGAGCTCTCGTTAACTCGTCTAAAAGTATTACAGCGTTTGGAGTTTGAATAGCTTTAACGAATAGTGACTCGGAGAAGTAAGTTCCCTCTCCCTCATTGAAGTGTACATTTCCAATAAGAGTAGCTCGTGGGTCTTGAGTCGCTCCCAAGTTGAAATAGAAATCTGGTCTATCTAGTGAATTAACAAGGGCTTTAGCAGCCATAGTCTTTCCACAACCAGCTGAACCAGTCATCATAATGTTCTTACCTCTAACGGCTGAACGGACTAGGTACTTCCATTTTAACTCTTTCATTACTAAACCTCTCGGTTTTAATGAATATGAATTGTGAATAAAATTTAAAACCTCTTCGTGGTCTGTAGGTACTTCTACAGTAGAAGAGTTAGATGTATCAGGCGTTACAGTAGAAGTATCAGAAACAGCGTTACCATCAATCTGTCTCCAATAGTAGTTACCTGACTTATTGGTAAAACGACCTAATAGATAATTACCTTCAAAGGCTTTCCTACGAGCACCAATGGTAATTTCAGAGGTTCGTTTATTACCGTCTGTATCCCAAGCGTTAAATCTGTTACCGGACTTTTCAATCCTAACAACAGCACTTGGTTGATTAGTTATATTAGACATAGACACGACTCCTTGTTTAATTAGTTAAGTTAGTTAAATTATCAATTCTCATTACATAGTAATATACGAGCTTTCCAGTATTGATGTCAAGAGCTTTTTTTAAATAATCACAGCTTTTTTTAATATATCTGAAAGTCTCGTAAACCATATAGTATAATATACAAGCAATGCCTAATACTTGTCAAGAGCTATTTTTACTGACATTTTGTCATATGGTCGTTTGGGATAAGATTAAGGCATACCGCGCTCTCCCAATATACTAATATAAGAAATAAAGCATATACGGGTCAAGAGCTATTTTCGGTGTAATAAAAAAGACCGACTGGGAAAGGAAGGGGAAAATGAAAAGAACCCCATAAAACCAGCCGGTCTATTGGAAGGAGATGGTCTCGCTTTACAGACTTAGACCATCAGAGAGTCTGCAATTTAGTTGTTTATTTAGAGAGGATAACTTATCGCTCCGACAGAAAACCTCTATCAAATCTTACTATATAATATACGAGCTTCGCACTATACGAGTCAAGAGCTTTTTAAAAAAAAGTTAAAATAGCTTGGAACTAAATCAGAACTAATGACACTGGGGTATATGGGGACTAGGCTCTCCTAAACACAAGCCTAAAACACGGTATAAAGTAAGTGAAATCCCTATGGGGCGAAAAATAAAAAGGCTGGCGGGCGGATAATAAAAAATAGGGAATCTTACACACTATTCCCCACTACTTACCATTTATAATGAATGAAAACCTGTAGTTTAACCTACACGAACTTATTAAGGGTAAATCTATTAACCTTTCGTAAAAGGTCAAATTTGGGACAAATTTGGGTATGCCTTCACCTACATAAGTAGATAATGCCGTTACAAAAACTCACCCCAATTCCCCTATTTATCAGAGCTCCTTCTATCCTCTACTACTCTATAGAGAGAGTTGAATGTATCGAACTCCATCTGTTTCCTCTGTATGAAGAAGTTGGTAGCCTCTTCTATCGTAGAAGCACTAGTCCTATCTGCGAACTCATCTGATGCTCTTAATAACAATATATAATGCATTTACTCTCCTATATCTCTATCGTCTAACTTCATAATTTCTTTTAACTTCCTCTGTATATTATATAGAGCGAACTGCATAGACCTCTCATCCCAACGATTATATAGGGAGGCCATATTATATAGCTCCTCTATATCTCTACTCTTTATCTTCATCATCTTCCCATGCATCTAAGTCTATCTCTATTCCATCTCCCCTAACTAGCCCTCTCTCCACATCTACCTCACCCGAAGCATTAGATGGATTTTTGGTATAATCGTCAACCATTTGCTTAGCATTGCTCATTATCCTATCTACCAATTTATCCAAACTTGCTAACTCTTCCATCTTTTGTGAATTAGGCTCATTAAGCATTAGCTCTACTTCCTCACCATCAACACGCGTCCATATCTCTATTGAACGACCATCTGCCTTATCTCTAGCCATCTTTACCGTCATATCCCACATCGTACCATCTACGAGCCAATTCTCTACATTGTCTGCATCATCAATCCACTTAACCGTATATGGCTTATAATCGCGTTTATCTCTATCCATCCTACTTACCGCCTTTGGATGGTGCAACCCAACCCTCTTTCTTTACGAGATTTCCTCGAGCATTATATTCGTAGCCATCATCCTCTGCATCAATACCGTCGGGATAAGGATTTTCTTTTCTCTCATTATCTACCGTGTAGTAGCCAGGCTCGATAATAATCATCTCCTCATCAACCTTATGATGTATGGCTATTCTCTTATACAAATCAATA
>MDTD01035184.1_pt1 | contig 17182 bp, 13 predicted proteins | sample 811221 | NCBI WGS metagenome assembly MDTD01 (sample SAMN05326646, study PRJNA326480) | marine metagenome | isolation source: seawater | place: Pacific Ocean: South West | collected 2011 | reverse complement strand
TCATGGGGTGTGGGGGGTGTTTATTTTACTATCAATCTCACTGAGTCATGGGGGTTTGTCAACTGGTTAACCAACATTCAATGATATGACTTGATTCATTTTGTCAGTTGGTCGTGTGTATTTAATCGGAGCAGCATGATGTATTGTCTTTGTTGTCAGTTGCTGGTTTTTTGCTTTGAATCTCAAGATTTCGCTGATTTGTCTGTATTGTTTGATTCGGCAGTTATACTGGTGTTTACCTGATAATCGATTCAAGGAGATACAAATGACTCGCACGCTTAATTTATTGTCCATGTTGATGGTGGTTCTCTTTGCAGGTTCACTCCAGGCACAGATCATTGCAACGGATGATTTTGAAGCTGCAACCATCACCGACAGCAAGATGTCCGGCGGCAGTGGTTTTGACGGTGACTGGATCTTGCGTGGTACGGCAAAGACGGACTTTTCCATCGTTGAGCAATCCCTGCAATATGACAGTGGTGATATCAAAGTCGAGGGTGGCAAGAAGGCTTTGCAGTACGTGGCAAGCGATAAGGGCATTGCATTGATGGCGGTTCGCAATCTGCCAACGCAGACCGAAACTGTTTTTCTGAGCTTTCTGATTCAAGCGAGCAACAGCACGGACACCAATGATTTTTTCCAGATCGGTTTTGATGCAGGTAAGTCTTCAGCCCCTAATCTCAGTGTGCTGCTCCAAAGCAAGTTCTACCCGCGAAGCAGCACTGCCACCGGCGGCGCACCGTCTTTGATGGCAGTCAAGCAGGGCGAAACATTCCTGTTGGTCATGAAAGCGGAGCACGTCGAGAACACCACCAACTATGATCAGGTGACGCTCTTTGTCAATCCGACAAGCCTGGATGAATCGGCCAACAAGTCCGTGCACCAGACTAAAAACTCGGGCATCAGCCAGATCAAACGCCTGCTGATCCGTAAAGCATTCACCGAAGCCGGCGACACATTCACCGTCGATCAAATCCGCATCGGCAAAACATTTGAAAGTGTGGTCAAATAAGATCGACCGTTTTTCTGCAGTTGATCGTGTTGACTTAAGTGAACCCACGACATTCAGGACGAGTTGGTTGACTGGATCGTTGGGATATTTTAAACTTATGATTTCTCGCGACATCAAGACTTTTTTATGCGTCAAATGATTTGCATGAGTTGTGTGCTTTGGGTTTGTCAGTCGATGGTTGTGCATGCTGCGACACCGGTGATGCCTCATGCGTTTAAGCGCTGGACGGTGTATGCGCCGGTGGAGATGGCGAAGGTGACGTTGGGTGATCATGATGTCATGCCATCAAGCCTGCCAGGGACCGACGGGCATGCCGTTGCCGGTCATCGCGTGACTGTCTCCAAGGGGTATGAGCTGGATATCGCGCGGACTCTTGGACTTGCTGTTGAACGCAAACGCGCTGCCGTCTTGATGACGCAGATTGCTTCCGACGAAGCCAGAACCATCAAAGTCGGTGCGTCAGCAGATTGGTGGATGCATTGGTATGTCAACGGCAAGCCTGTGTTCACCACCGGTGAGCGGGGCAATGTCTACGGGACGCGGTCGATTCGCGAGCATGTCTTTGAGCTGCCGTTGCAGGCAGGGGATAACCTTGTTAGCGTTGTAGTCGAATCCGGGACTGGCGGCTGGAAATTGTTGGCTGGATCGGATCGGACCATTGCAGATCTGGAGGCTGATGTGGACAAAAAACTTGATGACTATCTCGACAAACCGTTTGAGTACATCGTTTCGCCTGAAAAAATTCGACAATACACCCTCCCATCCCTGATGACCACAGACGATGGCAAGCCGGTGGCCACCGTTGAGCAATGGGAAAATGGTCGACGTCTGAAGTTGCTCGATGCGTTTAAACATCATGTCTACGGCGAAATCCCCATGCAGCTTGATGACCTGTCATTTGAAGTGGTCAGCCATGATCCGCAGGCACTGGATGGCAAAGCTGACTTCCGCATCATCCAGATCAAGATGAAACGCAAAAACAAAACGCATGCATTTCATCTGGAACTCTATACCCCCAGGATGGGCAAGCCGGCTCCTGCATTTTTGCTGATCAATAACCGCCGTCACACGCCAGAGCCAACCGATCCGGATTCAGGATTCTTCCCCGCCCGCAAGTTGATCGAAGCAGGCTTTGCAGCAGGGGAGTTCAACAACAAGGAACTGGCAGCGGACAACAATGAGCACTTCCATGAAGGTGTGCTCCAGCTTTATCCGGAGTTGTTGAAAAAATCCGATGGCCCGCGAACGATCAGTGCCTGGGCGTTGGGCGTGATCCGTTGCGTGGACTATCTCGTACAGGACGATGCGATCGATGCCAAGCGGATCAGCGTGGTTGGGCATTCCCGTGGGGGCAAGACTGCGTTATGGGCTGCGGTCAATGACCCGCGCATTGCCATGACCTGCCCCAACAACTCAGGGTGTACCGGCACCGCCATTGCTCGGCGCATGTTTGGTGAAACAATTGCCGACATCAACAAGCAATTCCCCTATTGGTTTAACGATGTCTACAAACAGTATGACAATCGAGAAGACGATTTGCCGGTGGATCAGCATATGCTCATTGCCCTGATGGCGCCGCGTCCGGTCTGTGTCGGCAGTGCCATCGAAGACCACTGGGCGGACCCCGAAGGTGAGTACCTGTCCATGGTACATGCCACGCCGGTATACAAGCTTTACGGTTTGGAAGGGTTGTCACCATCTTTGCCGGTTTCGATTGAAAAGCAGGTGTTGGGGCAGAACCTGTCTTACCACATACGTCATGGTGGCCATGGTCTTAGAGAGTATGATTGGCAGTGTTACATGAATGCCGCCCGGACTTTTCTGAAGATTCAATGACGGTTGATCATTCACGCGATCCGGTGATTTTTGCTTACAATAAGCTTTTGTCGTTCCATGGAACATGGCGGAGTCACGTTGTATGCAGCTATTAATCAGTCCGACCAATCTCGGCGAAGCGAAGCTGGTTGCCGACGCCGGTTGCCCGATTGTCGATATCAAAAATGTCGATGAAGGCTCGCTGGGCGCTCAGCCTGTTTCGGTGATTCGGCAGGTGATCGCTGCAGTCGGATCAAGCGATGCCAGGGTCAGTGTTGCCATTGGTGATTTACCTTGCTTGCCGGGAACCGTGAGTCTTGCTGCCCATGGTGCTGCGACACTTGGCCCGGACTTTATCAAGGCAGGCTTGCGTGGGGCGACCGGTGCGGTTGATGCGCGTGCGATGATTCAAGCGATGGTTCAGAGCGTGCATGATGTGGATCAACGCATCATCACCGTCGCCTCGGGCTATGCCGACTTTAAGCGATTCGATGGCCTGCATTGGCAGGACCTGCTTGAAGCTGCCAGCAAGACTTCCGTCAACGTGGTGATGCTTGATACATTGATCAAAGATGGGCAAACGCTCTTTGATGCCATGTCGATGTCGGACCTGCATCGCTTTACCGACATGGCTCATGATGCTGGCTTGAAAGTCGCCTTGGCCGGTTCGATCAGCATGGAACACCTTGATCGACTCTGCGAGATCAACCCCGACATCCTCGGCATGCGTGGCGGGGTTTGTCATCAGTCCGATCGCACACAAGGCATCTGCTCGCAACGTTTGACCCAACTCATCAACACGCTGCAACACCAGCCGACTGTGCACACCGGAGCATGACCCGTGATCGATTGGCATCTGATTAAACTCGGTGGCTCGGTCATCACGCACCCGGATCACGCGGACAAGTTTTACGCAGCCAATGTCCAGCGGATTGCCCGGGAAATAGCTGCAGTCTCCAAGCCCTGCATCCTCGTCCATGGCACGGGGCATGTCGGTAAACCACCTGCCATCGAGCATGGTTACGCGGACACCGGCATCATCTCTGCCAACAACACACTGCTTTCCGTACAGGTTCGGCTTGAGCTACGCCATCTGCATCAGCATGTGTTGCGAGTGTTGTTGGATGCTGGGATTCGAGCTTTGCCGATGGACACCGCGACTTATTTCAATGATGACGGTTCGGATTTCAGGCAGCCGGATTTGAAGGATAGTCTCATGCAGGCTCTCGAAGCAGGATGCGTGCCGGTGTTTCATGGTGATATGGTGCAGTTGCCCGACCATCGTTTTGCGGTGGTCTCCAGCGATGCGATCATGTCTGTTTTGGCAAGGTATCTCAAGCCGGACACCACGTTGTTACTCACGGATGTCGATGGTGTTTATGCAGACGCTGGTGATCAGTCGCAGCAGGTCATCGACACGTTAACGCCAGCCAATCTCAAGCAGATGCAGCAGCAGGCGTCCGATCAACAGGATGTCAGTGGTGGGATGACAGGGAAGGTGAAACATGCCATGGCCATGGCTGCACATTGTCAGCGGTGCATCATTGCCAACGGACTGACTGAGGGCGTGGTGTTACGATTGCTTGAAGGTGAAACAGGTTTGGGGACGCGCGTTTTGCCTGAAAATTAAGCCTTTTTTGACTTGGCTTGTGAGATGGCATCGCGCATCGACGCCTTGATCAGTCTATTCATGCAACGTCGGGCATCGGCTGCATCCTGTCTGTCAATCGCCCGAGCCAGTTGAGCATGCTTGAGCCATAACCATGCTAAATGATGCAGATTTCGGTGATGGCTTTGATGGCCGAAGATGAACTGCTTGACATGCCCCTGCATGATGATGGATTGAGCAAACGGATTGTCTGCAGCTTCAAGAATCAATTGGTGAAACTTTTCGTCTGCTGCATGGTATTGGGCCAGCTCTTTACCTTGCATCACCGGCTTTTGAGACTTGCGGAAACGATGGATTGCACGGTTCATTCTGACGACACATGCCTGTAATTGCTTTGTACATTTCTCGCTTCGCTTTTTCGCTGCTTTGCTCGCTGCCATTGTCTCAACTGCCAGTCGGACTTCGTAGATATCCTTGATCTCACGGAGTTTCGGCTGGACAACATACGTCCCGCTGGAGGGACGCTGTACCAGCAAGCCCTCACGCGCCAGACGCTGAATCGCCTCACGCACCGGTGTCCGGCTGTACCCCAGTTCCTTGCCAAGCTTGGTTTCAGAGATGCGTTTGTCCCGTGGCAGGACACCATCAAGCACCATCGCGCGAACCTGCTCGTAAGCTCGCTGACTTAAGACCGGACTGGATTCTGAACCGTGACTTGGGGGCATTGACACCTCGTGCGTAGAAAATAAGAAAAAGTTCATTAAAACCGGTATACCGGATTGACCTTGGGCAAGGCACGTCTAAACTGTAAACCTGTATACCGGTTTTTGCAAGACCGACTTGGAACTTTCACTCCCTACTTGTCACGGTATGTGAATCATGAACACACCCAACGTCAATGATCCAGCCTTGCTGGCCCCCAAAGTCTACATCCGTCAATTTCCCGACACCTTAAAACCGCGGCAATTTCAGGGCATTCCCGGCATTGCCTGCACATCCGATCAGACCCTTTGGGCGACCTGGTACGGTGGGGGGAACAACGAAGGTCCGGACAATTACATCATGCTTGCCAACTGTCCCAAGGACGGTCAATGGTCCGAACCCTGGCTGATTGTCCGCCATGATGTTCCCAATGTCCGCGCGTTTGATCCGACTTTGTGGGTCGACCCGCAAGGTCGCTTGTGGCTGTTCTGGGCGCAGACCGAGGTGGGAAGAAAGTTGGGCGACTCGCAAAACGACGGGGACGGCGCACCTGATACCAATAGCATCTGGGATGGTCGTGGCGGTGTCTGGGGGATCTGTTGTGAAAACCCAACGCAGCAACCTGAAGTCTGGCAGGAACCCCATCGTTTCTGTCATGGCATCATGATGAATAAGCCCACCGTCGATGAGGCTGGCAACTGGCTGATGCCCGCGTCGATCTGGAATCTCAAGCCCTACGACCCGGCAATTGATGAATCACAACGCGGCCCGACGGTGACCATCTGTGATGGCAAAACACTGGATGCACAGATGCAGGCAACCCCGGGTCATGTGCCTGATCTGGTCTTTGACGAACACCATGTCCTGACGATGAAAGACGGACGCTGGGGCATGTGGATTCGTACACTCAGCGATCAACGATTGGGTGCAGTGAGTTACTCTTCGGATCGTGGCAAGTCATGGTCCGACGCCCAACTTTGCAGCATTCCCTGTCCCAACAGCCGCTTTTATGTCGGCCGACTCAAGTCCGGTGCGCTACTGCTGATTTCACATCACATCACTGACACTGTACGTCAGAGTGATAACAAATGGCCTGCCCGTTCACACTTGACCGCATGGGTCTCCGACGATGAAGGTCAGACCTGGCTCGGCGAATTGCTCATCGACGAACGTGAACAGGTTTCCTATCCTGATGTTGATATTGCTGATGACGGGACCATCCATGTGATCTACGATTACCAACGCTACAAGGATCGACAGATTCTGTACGTCGCGCTCACTGAAGATCATATCCGGCAGGGCAACACGCCTGTTACGATCAATGTCGTCAATCAGGCAACCTGCCCGTTGGATGACTAAGGCAAAGGCAGCAGTCCATGCGATCCATTTTTCTCAATCAGGATGATGCGCATTTTTATTCCTGTCATCCCACGTCCGACATGACCGTCGAGGGGCTTGAACGTCTGGTGGATTTTTATGTCACCGACACACAGGTTGCAGGTTTACTCTTTTGCACCAATCTCCAGAAGGCCCTTTTTGACAGTCAAGTCTGGGAGCCACTCTATGCAGACTACGATCCGGACGCCGGCCCTGATCAACCCTGCTTAGCCAAACTCAAGCCGGAGATTCGCCAAATCGTACCCGGTGATCACGGGCGCAATTGGGTGCACAATCTCTGGGTGCTTAACCGTAAACATGGCATCAAGCATCATCAGGTTTGGATCGACCGTTGCCGACATCATGGCATTGAAGGCTGGCTGACCATGCGCATGAATGACAGTCATGGTCTCAAGGAGTTCGAACGTGACGCGAAGGGCATGGAATCCTGCGGTGATTGGTTGATGCTCTGCCCCTCCAGACATTGGCAGGAAAACCCACAACTCCGGCGGGCGCCCTGGCGATCCGAACGCAGTTGGGAGGGTTCGTACAACTATGCATTGCCCGAAGTGCGTGATCATCACATGGCATTGATTGATGAACTCTGCACCACGTTCGACTTTGATGGTCTGGAACTGGATTGGATGCGCTGGGGCCTGATGTTTGCGCCCGGCGACGAAGCAGCAGGACGGGCAATACTCAGCGACTTCGTGCAGCAGGTCCGCAGTAAACTTGATCAGGCAGAGCAACGTATTGGGCATCCCATTCGTCTTGGCGTGCGCGTGCCATCCGAACCACAGGAGGCACTGGCCAATGGTTATGATGTTCCGCAATGGGTCCGCAGCGGTTGGGTGGACCAGGTGGTGCTCTCGTCCTTTTTCGGTCTGGCCAATCTCGATATCCCCGTGGAACTCTGGCGTTTGATTCTTGGTGATGATGTGCGATTGATCGCGCACGCTTCAGGTGTAGCAGCACCATATCCCGATGCAGGCGTGACTGTCGGTCATCTTGATCATCAGTATGGCTGTGCGTCATCTGCCTTGCATCGTGGTGCTGATGGCGTTTACCTGTTTAACGAGTGTTACACGGAAAGCTCCAATCCAAGCCAGCTCAAAACCATGCTCGAGCACCAGGGGTCATTGGAAACCTTGGATCAGGTTGCCCGCCGATATCCGGTGACCTTTGCCTGTCATCGTGCGCCCGGCGATGTGCAACGGGCCTTACTTCCCATCCCGATCTCACCGCCGTCAATCGGTCGAGACATGGGGCGCATGGAACACAACATCACGCTGCGAATTTACATCGGCCGCAAACCTTCGACAGGGCGCGCTGTGTTGCTATTGGGATTTTGCCCGGACACACCGATGCTCAATACCGAAAAACTCCAGGCAAGACTCAATGGGCAGAACATCAAGCCGATGGTCGATCGCCCGACGTCTGCCTTTGAAAACAACACAATCGACTTTGGTCATGATCCACTCAAGACGATCAACCAATGGATCGGTTTTGATTTGACGTTAGCGATGTTGCACGATGACACGAATGTGATTGAGTTTTTACCTGCCGAGTCGTTTGATGATGTTGCAGGTGAATTGCGATGGGCCGAGATAGTCGTTGAACCTTCATAGAGATTGAGATGGATCATGTCAGAGACTTTGTATAACGGGATCGTTTTGCCAGACGTTTGGCCTCCTGCCGGTTTTGATAATCGAGCGACCTCGCCACAGGTTGTTCCTTATCTGGACAATCGCCCTGAGGTGATTGATATCAGTGTCGGGCGACAATTGTTTGTCGATGACTTTCTGATTGAACGTGACGGCAATGCGATGACGCGCGTGTATCACAAGCCGGATAAGTACACCAACAACCCGGTTCTCACGCCACAGACCGCGGAAGAAACCTGCCCGGACTTCCCGTCGTGTGCGATTGCCAAGGGTGGTGGCGTGTGGTTTGATGATCTGGATAACAAGTTCAAGATGTGGTACATGACCGGGTATCTCGGTTACGCTGCGCTGGCGGTCAGTGACGATGGTGTGCATTGGCAAAGGCCTGCGTTTGATGTCGTGCCTGGGACGAATCTGATCTTGCCCAAGGACATACATCCTGACTCGGGGAGTGTGATCATTGACCACTTCACCGACGACCCGACGCAGCGATACAAGATGCTGCTGCGCGAACCCAACCCACCCGGGGCGGCCTGTTTCCCCGGGCTTTTGTTCACTTCCCCCGACGGTATCCATTGGAAGCAGGTTGCCAAGACCGGCGATATGGATGACCGGAGCACCATGTTCTACAACCCATTCCGACATCAGTGGGTGCAAAGTATCCGCCTGTTTAATCAGCCCAATGGTCGCATTCGTGCTTACAACGAACACCCGGACTTTGTGCAAAGTGGTGTATGGGATAAAGCCGAACTCAACGAATGGCTCCGTGCAGATAATCAGGATGTCGGCAAGTTCATGCGCGCTGAACTCTACAACTTTGATGCCTTTGCCTATGAGTCGGTCATGATCGGCTTTCATCAAATCCTGCATGGGCCACCCAACATCACTGGTGAAAAGACAGGCTTGCCCAAACTCACCGAGTTGTACCTGAGCACCAGCCGTGATGGCTATCACTATCACCGCCCGGATCGTACGCCCTTTATCGGTGCCCGTCGCGAGTATGGCTCGTGGGAGTATGGCTACGTCGAATCCAGCGCGGGGATGTGTCACATCGTCGGTGATGAACTGTGGTTCTACTACTCGGCCTTGGCGGGGAATCCCGATCGCATCACCGCAGATTGGCGCGTCAACGGAACCTATGCCAACGGCAGTGTCGGGCTGGCTAAACTCCGCCGAGATGGTTTTGCTTCCATGCGTGCGATGTATGACGGGGGGACCATTCTCACCCGCAGACTCAAGTTTGCTGGCAAGCAGCTGTTCGTCAACGCACACACCGTCGGTTCCCTGTTGACCGTTGCGGTACTTGATGATCAGGATCAACCCATCAACGGTTTGTCTCATGAAGACTGTGTTGGCTTCATGGGAAACAGCACCTGTACGCCAATCCATTGGAAGACGCGCGACCTGGCAGGACTTGGCAATCAGAGAGTCCGCCTTGAATTCAAATTCCGCCGTGGTGATCTCTATTCCTTCTGGATCACCGACGATGAGCAAGGCAAGAGCGGTGGCTTCATCGCAGCAGGTGGGCCGGGACTTAAAGGCGCTAGAGATATTTGACTTTGACGCAGATGTCGCATTGAGCACCGGGTGTCAACCCGGTGCCCCTTGGATCAACGTATGCACAACGGGCACCGGGTTTACACCCGGTGCTCAACTTTGATAATGACATGCATAAACCCCCTTCGCGGGAATGACGAAATCAAGGGGCGCATCAGCCTCCGCTCCTCGCGTTGTATCCCTTTGCGTTGACTTCGTATCACGATCCGAGAATCACCAAAGATCAAATGGTTCGTGATTGACTTGTGGGCTTATACGTATAATATCCGTTGATTCAGATGCTTTTTGAGGTGTCATCACTGCATGATGCCTGGTGAATGGATCAGCAGTGATGGCCAAGTCGAAAGCAAAAACCAAACCGGTCACCTCGCGTGATGTAGCCAAACGTGCCGGAGTTTCCCAGGCGACGGTGTCCCTGGCCATGCGCGGGTCGGATCAGGTGAGTCAGAAGCGCATTGAACAGATCCGTGAACTTGCCCGTGAGATGGGCTACTTCCCGCGTGCTGCCGGTCAGATGCTGCGTAATCGCAAGACCGGTTATGTCGGTTTGATCATGGCTGCCAAAGACCCGGAGATGGCGGTATCCAGCGGTTTCATGGGGCCGGTGATGGCGCAGGTGGTGCGCACGTTCTCTGAAAATCAGACGCCGTATCTCGTCGAATTTCACCATCATGACACCGCCGAGCAGCACCTGCCCCGACAAGTCGCTTCGGGCATGGTCGATGGGATTCTGGTTGTCGGTGACGTCGGCAAGCAGGTCACCCATGCCCTGAGTCAGAAGGCGGATTTTCCGTGGGTGAGCATTGGTGAACCCTCGGATTACTGTGTTCTCAATGATGCCACGCATGCAGTCGATCAAGCGGTTGAGAAAATTTACAACTTAGGACATCGCAGGATCGCTTACGCCGGTGGGCCGAACATATACCAGGAGCATCGCGAATCACGCGCGGGCTTTGAAAAATGTGTCAAGCCATACAAGCTTAAACAGATGGCCAAGGATTGGGTGCGATCGTTTGATGAAGAAGATCGTTCACAGGATTTTGCCAACCATGTTTATCAATTGTGTCGCACGGTTCTGGGTCGTAAGCATCGACCGACTGCCATACTCTGTCGCAGTGATGCAATCGCACGGACTGCCGTCTTTGCTGCTGCGAGTATGGATATCACGTTGCCCCGGGATTTAAGTGTGATCAGTTGGGGTAGCGCAACGCGCATCGCCCAGAGTTATCCCTGCATTGACACCATGATTTTTAACACCGAAGCGATTGTCAGTTCCGCCATGGATCTACTCTCCAAACGAATGAAACACACGGTGATAAAGCCACAAACCATCCGTATCCCCATGCTGATCTCAGAGGGCATGACCGTTGGTCCTTGCCCGTGATGTTCAGCATGCAATGGATTTTCAGCCACGATCTTGAAAACGTACTTACACGAAATACCATCACCGATATGACTATCACACCCAAGCCATTGAACTCTCATGCAGCCATTTTGAAAGCCGGTTGTACGTCCATCATCATTGATCACGGGGATTTCAGTTCAAGCACACCGCGCGATCAGACATTGGCCAGATTGTCACGTGTTTATTCAGTCAAAGTTGCAGCGGTGATGTTATTCATGATGCTCAGTTTGTTTGCAGGAACTGTGCAAGCGCAGGAACATGGGGCGGATTTGTTGCCTGTGTTCACACGATCGCATGAGGGTCAACCGCTGCGCGTCTCGGTGCTGGGTGGGTCGATCACACAAGCGGGTAAAGGTTGGATCACCAATTGGCTCATCAAGCAGTTTCCCAAGTCCACTGTGATGATGAACAACGCAGGCATGAGCGCGACCGGCAGCAGTCTGGGGATTTTCCGGTTGCAACGTGATGTGATTGCAGCGCAGCCGGACCTGGTTTTCATCGAGTATGCAGTCAATGACAGTGGGACGAATGATGCAGATGCGATTCGTTACACCGAGAGCATTGTGGTGCGTTTGAAATCCCTGCCACACCCGCCGGCGATTGTGTTTCTCCAGGCTGCTGCAAAGAACGGTTCAAAGCGATATCGTCATCAACAAGTCGCAGCACATTACGGTTTATTCGATATTGATCTGCAGGTTGCAGTTGATCACTATCTCAACGAAACAGGTCAGGCATGGTCGGCGGTGATGTCCGACAGTGTGCATCCCAACAAGCAGGGACATGCGCTGTATTCACAGGTGATCGCTGAGAAGCTCCAGCCGTTTGTCGAGAAGTCACGCAAATATGTCGCGTCAACGCCGGTCACGCTCCCCAAACCGATAAGTGACAAACCGCTGATTCTTGATGGCATGATGATGCCGATCCCGGTGCAGACTGGCTGGAAGCAGATTCATTCGCTGCCGCATTGGTGGTCACGGTTTTTCAATGGCGGGGGGGTGTCGGATCAGGTTGGAGCGGAGTTGACGCTTGCGGTGCGTGGCAGCATGGTTGGCTTGCTCTTCCCATTGGACAGTAAGACCGGCGGGACGTTTTATGCCAGTCTCGATGGGCAGGACCCGGTGCTTATCGACCAATCCTATCGTGGCGGATATAGCTCGCGCATCTTTGGCAAGGACATGGTTGCCAGTGAGCATCAATTGAAAATTGCCGTCGCCAACCCGATCCACAAAGACGCTGGCACGGTGATGATGGGTTATCTGCTCGTTGCTGGTCACACACAAAGCAAGCAGCAGGTCACGGAGTTTGAACCCCTCGATTTGTCTGCCATGGCGCGTCGATCTTTCCAGCCGGTTCCCGCAAACCGATGGCAATGGGCGGGGATGTACGGGGGCAGCGAAAAGACCACCGCCAAGGCGACCGCCGATTTACAGACACCATTTGAGCCTGAAACCCAACCCCGGAAAGTCACATGGAAAGATTATGCTGGCGAAGGAGTGATTGTGAATTTTGCACCCATCACCGGCGTCAAGGACCGTGGCGTGTGCTATGCACGAACCACCATCACACGTGAAAAAGCAGGCGAATCGCTCATGGCATTGAAGCTGGATTACTTTGCAAAAATCTGGATCAATGGTCAACTGATTCACACCATTGATCGCTCAAAGCTTGGCGGGATTGCACCGACTTTGCCGTTCCTTTTGCCTGTGGATTTGAAGGCCGGTGAGAACGAGATTCTCATCAAAGTCCACGCAGGAAGCAATGGCAGCATGTTCGGCATGTATCTGCAATCGCCCTGATCCTCAACGTTGAGTCTTCGCCGAAGCCCTGCGATAGTCCGTCGGACTTCGCCCGTTTTGACGCTTAAATGCAGTGGTAAACGCAAAGGCATTGTCATAGCCAACCGCGTGAGCGATCTGTTCAATGAGCATGTCCGTGGTGGTCAGCAGGATGCCCGCGCGTTGCATGCGCAGTTGGGTGACCTGCTTCATTGGCGCGTGACCGAGTTCGGTTTGGCAAAGGCGTCGCAAATGCTCGGAGCTCAAGTCCGCCAACTCTGCCAAGCGGTCATTGTTCCATTTGGAAGCCAGGTTCATATCCACCGCCTGCCAGAGTTGCCAAAGGCGACTGGGTTTTTGATTGGACTCACAGGCACGTTGAATCAGTTGGTCAATGAGGCCAACCCATTGGCGGATAATAACCGGATCGTTCGCACCAACAACTTCATGATGCAGACACGAGATCGCAGCATGGATCGGCTGAACCTGTAAATCGACCAACACGGGTTTATCAATCGGCAAGCGTTCCAACCACTGCGTTTGCTCATACATCACCCAGCAGACATCCCACGTGCCGCGTTTGGGGGCATGGTATGCATGCAGGATATCCGCGGGTGTGAGATAGGCTTGATTGGATGAGCAGGTCTGCCAGGCATCGTCAATGCGAACTTGCCCATGACCGCTGAGACAGGCAAGGATTTGAAAAACGTTGTGATCATCACGAACGAACGCAAACCCGTTTCTTGCCTGTGAGATCCCCAGCATGGTGATCCCAAACTCACGCATGACGTTCACCTGACTGGCGGTGACAATGCGCTCAGCGGTGTTTTTGCCAATGGTGTGTGTTTTGCGAAGGGAATTGTGTTTCTTGCTTATGTTCATTTTTTGATATCCAGTTTATAAACATGTCGTTTTGTTGAATAGTGACAAATTTGCTGTTTGTCTGAAATGTATCGAATGAGGAAAACGAAAAGGTTTTGATTATGTCCACCAATACACCACGAGCAGAGTATCCCCGTCCCCAAATGGTCCGCAAGGATTGGTTGTGTTTGAATGGTTCATGGGATTTTGCATTTGATTTTGCTGATACCGGGCTTAAGCGTGGCATGCTGGAGCAGGCGTTTGAGAAGACGATCACCGTGCCGTTCTGCCCGGAGTCTGATTTGTCGGGGATCGGTTATACCGACTTCATGAATGCGGTGTGGTATCGCAGGCAGGTGACCATTCCTGAGTCATGGCAAGAGAAGCGATTATTGCTGCACTTCCAGGCAGTGGATGACGAAGCGACGGTGTGGGTCAACGGCAAGCAGGTCGGCAGACATCATGGGGGCTGGACGCCGTTTACCTGTGACATCACCGATGCCGTTGGTGATGCATTGACGGCTGAGATTGTGGTGCGTGCTCGGGATAACCGTGATCCCAAGCCGCAGGGCAAGCAGTCGATTCGCTATGAAAATTTTGGTTGTCTCTATACGCGGACCACCGGCATCTGGCAGACGGTTTGGATGGAGCCGGTCCCCCAAACCGCATCACTTAAACGCTCACGCATCACGCCCAATTGCGCGCAAAGTCGATTTGAGATTGAGCAGCCTATTGATGGCGCCTTCGCTGCAATGCAGTTACGTGTCACTGTCGGAGATGAGCAGGGTGAAGTCGCAGTGGTGCAAAAAACACTGCAAAACATGATGGTCCCGCGTGTCGAGGTACCCATCCCTGATGATCGATTGCGTCTGTGGTCAATAGATGATCCGCATCTCTATGACCTGATAATCGAACTACTCGATGCTGATGGCAACGTGATTGATACGGTTGAAAGCTATGCCGGCATGCGCAGCGTCAGCATTGACGGCAAAGCGATTTTGATCAACGGCAAGCGTGTCTTCCAACGCCTGGTCCTCGATCAAGGTTACTACCCCGATGGCATCATGACCGCCTCTTCGGATCAGGCGTTAATCGATGATATCCAATTGAGTCTTGAAGCCGGATTCAACGGCGCACGTCTGCATCAGAAGGTGTTTGAAGAACGGTTCCTCTATCACGCGGATCGCATGGGCTATCTGGTTTGGGGTGAGTTTGGTGATTGGGGCTATGGTCGATATGACGGACATCGCCAGCCGCATGATGCTTTCACCACCACGTGGGTGACCCAGTGGCTTGAAGCGGTTGCGCGTGACTATTCGCATCCGTCAATCATCGGTTGGTGTCCGCTTAATGAGACGGCAGCACCGATGGATGACCAGATTCACAATCTCGATGACGTGACGCATGCGATGTATCACGCGACCAAACTCGCAGACCCCACGCGACCCGTTCTGGACACCTCGGGCTATTCGCATCGCGTTGTCGGTGCGGATGTCTATGACTGTCATGACTATGAGCAGGACCCCGTGAAGTTCCAGGCGAACCAGGCAGGATTGGCGGAGAATAAGCCGTTTACCAATGGTTCGGATCAACCGGCCCCCTGGTCGATTCCCTATGCCGGCCAACCGTTTTTTGTCAGTGAGTTCGGCGGTATCTGGTGGAACCCCAGGGCCGCTGCAACGGAGAATTCATGGGGCTATGGGCAGCGTCCCAAGAACATTGATGAGTTCTATGAACGCTTTGAAGGTCTGTGTACGGTCCTGTTGCAAAACCCGGATATGTTCGGCTACTGCTACACGCAGTTAACCGATGTGTTCCAGGAGCAAAACGGGATTTACTCTTTCAATCGTGAATCAAAATTCGACATGAAAAGAATCTTTGACATTCAAAGGCAGGTCGCTGCTATCGAGAAGCGGTGAAGTTGGTAAAATCTGCGGGCAAGGATTATCCAATCGTGGATGATCCGAGGAACGTTGTCTGCTTATTTGATTGTTTGATCATGACTGAAAAAACCGATCCGTTTGGCGGCTATGACCGTGAAGATTTCCAACTCGAGGGCATTGATTGCATTCTCGTTAAACCTAAAACTGCAGCAGCAGGGAACCCGTGGATTTGGCGGGCACGTTTCTGGGGGGCCTGGCCGGTGACTGAACTGGCGCTATTGGAAAAAGGCTTTCACGTGGCGTATATCGATGTCGCGGACCTGTTTGGTTCACCCAAGGCGATCACGCGGTTTGATCTGCTTTACAAGTATCTGACAACCGAGCGCTGCTTCTCAGCCAAGCCTGCATTGATGGGCTTTAGTCGTGGTGGTTTGATCATCTACAACTGGGCAGCGAAGAACACTGACAAGGTCAGCTGTCTCTATGCCGACGCCCCGGTGTTGGATGTGAAGAGTTGGCCCGGTGGTAAAGGCAAGGGACCGGGCAATCCCGATAGCTGGGGCAAGTGTCTGCAGGCTTACGAGATGACCGAAGAACTGATGATGCAATGGGACGGCAATCCCATGGATCACATTGACACGCTGGTTAAAGCGGGGATTCCCGTGATTCATGTTTGTGGTGATCGGGATGAACCCGTGCCGTTTGATGAAAACAGTGAGCCGTTTATCAAGGCGTATCGCCAGCGGGGCGGTGTCGCTGAACTGATCGTCAAAGAAGGTGTTGGCCATCACCCGCATTGCCTGGAAGATCCGGCGCCGATGGTTGAATTCATTCTCAAGTACACGGTGGGTTGAGGTATCACGGTTTGTTCATTGACGAGCTTCACCCAGCAGCTTGAGCACTTTGTCATATTCGTTGATGCTGATGACCTTGTCGCCACCCATGCGGACAAGCACCATTTCCCATTGTGGGATGATGATGCAGATGTTGTTGAGATTGCCTTGTGCTGCAAAAGTCCGCGCCGGTGCCGAGGGCCATTTTCGCTGTCCGGTGTGTTCAATGCCGTTGATCCACCAGTTCAAACCGTAACAGCCGGGTAACACCGTGTACCACGCGCCATCTTTGTGTGGTGGCATGTCTGATGGGACACGCGGCGTGGTCGCGTAGTCAATGTAACGCTTGCTGATGAGTTGCTTGCCTTGCCATTTCCCATCGTTGGCATACAACCAGCCAAAGCGAGCCATCTGGTACGCGTTCATCTCAAGGCCGGTGGACGTGAACCCCGAACCACCGTTGATCGTGATCCCATCAATCGGGCCGAAGTCCTTCCAGCGATATTGGTCGCGATCCATCCCAATCGGATCACCGATGCGTGCTTTAAACAGACTGTCCAGAGATTGACCCGCGATATGTGATAAAGCAAGCGCCAACACATCGGATTGCCCCGAGTAATGCATCGCGGTCCCCACAGGGTACATCGGTCTTGCAGGGGTGAATGGCTGGCCTTTGATGTTGGCAAAAC
>MDTD01132922.1_pt1 | contig 17183 bp, 9 predicted proteins | sample 811221 | NCBI WGS metagenome assembly MDTD01 (sample SAMN05326646, study PRJNA326480) | marine metagenome | isolation source: seawater | place: Pacific Ocean: South West | collected 2011 | reverse complement strand
CAGGCTGAGAAGATCACGCAGCGCCTTTTGATCGAAGCGGATGTGACGAGGCACGAGCGTCCGGCGAAGCGGAAAAAGAGAGAACGCCGCACCTCCAGCAGCCTCCCGCTCGGAGCTCATCGCACGCATCGATGCAAGGAATCGCTCTGGATGCGACTTCAGATGGTAAAGGAGCGGCTTGTCGCTCCAATCGCCGACCGCAGCGTCAATGCCCAAACGACTTCGCTCTTCTGCTATCCACGCGTGATATTCGTTTGGGGACCGACATGGTTTAGAGGGTGGGCGGCACAGGTCCTCGGCGACTTGCATACGATGCAATTTATGCATTCTCTTCTCATCCTTGCTCAACGCGGCGTATGCTTCGGTGCCGAAGCCCAATTTGAGTCGGACGTGACCGAGCACACGCTTTTGGAAATGCATCCAGACATTGTTTGCGGCGACCGCTGCGAGGTTACGACATTCGTACGTTAGGATCTGTGTGAGCCCGTGGCGATCGACCACTTCGAATTGTGGCATAAAGCGATCGCGCGTTTCGCGCAGTTCGGGGACAGTCTTCGTAGCGACGCGCCCGGCAGTCACTTCGTAGTAAGCATTGAGCAACCAGTTGGGTGAGAATGCGTGCTCGAGGCTTTTCCCGTCGCACTCTTCGAGGCATCGACGGATATGAAGATTTAGGAGTTCCGTAGCAAGAAGCGTCGCTTTATGTGTGCGATGAACGGCGTCGCGTATGGCAGCCTTGTGCTTTTCGCTCGGCACGAGAGTCTCAAAGTTACAAGCGACGGTACGCGTCCGTTCTTCGGGACCAGGGTCAGGTGCCATCGCCGAAATGAATACTTTTGGATCTGTAATCTGACGGGGTGCGAAACACGCGTGTCCTCACCGGTCCCTTTGAGCGAAACACAATTGTCCTCATCGATTTCGATGTCTCCGAAAGTTTTTTAGTCGGTCTACTTGTAGTGTGCGATGAGGCGGCGATGCTCAGCATCTGTATCGCCAAACTGCACTTGCAGGTTCGCCAGGGTCTTCTGGGATGCGAAGTTGATGTAGATCCTCGACGAATCAATGTCGAGATCATTGGAGCGAAAGATGGACACGATTGCCGCTTTCAACTTCATCCTTTCGGCAATTGTCATTTGACTGGGTGCGACACCTGACATGGGGTGCAGATCGAAAAAGATTCTTATAATTTCCCCTTTCTTTACGGTCGGATCAGCATCAAGCGTGCTGTGCTCGTTCTGACGAATGATCATAACTTTATGTACCAGTTCATCCATCAAAGGATACAATTTCGTCAAGTTTGACTTAAAATTTTTGTTACGTGGCGGTCCCCTCAGAACCACCGTGACGTAGGACAAGCCCAGGATTCGTACCGCTTCTTTTGCGGCCGCCTTATTCAATTCTAAGGCGTTGGCACCGGTCTCATCCAGCCAGTTGCTCTTCCAATCAACGAAGCCTTTTCTACGCATCCGCTCATCGTCCTTTTTTTCTTTAATAAACGCCTTGTAACTTTCTGATTTCGAGTGGTCCCTTGCCCGCTTGTTCAACATTCCCGCATTCTTGAGCGCTTTCGAGTCGCTGAAATGATCACCTGCTTCGACTGGTAAATCAACGCCGAATTTCGCGGCGATGAGAGCCGACGCTCGGTACGTTTGTTGCTGCTGGTAATGTCGCCACATGGCGCCCAGGATCTTTCCTTGCTTTGGCACCGGGGTGTGTGAGAGCGTGCGCTTCCAATCCGACGTAGCACGCACGTTATTGCAGAACGTGATGTAGTTGTTCTGCATGTTTGTTTGTTTCCAACACAAAGATAAATGTTAACGTCGACCAACTTGCCAGTCTCACGAATGGTCGCTACCATGAGTCAGTGGGAGCGATCGAATCCGTCACTTGTGTATCGCATCGAATCATCGAGCCCTGAGGTATGGCGAGCTGTCCAAGACGCGAAAGCCGACATCAACACTTCAACTCTACCCCCTTTTCTCGGCAGGCCGATCAGTTCAAGGTGACAAGGACGACTTCGCGGAAGACAACTTTTTTCCTCGCTCAGCCGCGCGACCCGCAGAGCAGCGGGGCCGGAAGCGGAAGCGGGCCTGGCAGCGGTTCTGGCAGCGGACGGAGGAGGTGAAGCCCGGCGTGCACGCTCGCGACTCTCTGCATGAACGGCGTGAGGCGCGGCTGCGGCGGCGTGCACGCGGTGCCGAGGACCGCGATGGCACCGAGGGCCACTTTGGCGACCGGGGTCGGGTGGGCGCGCGCCAGGTGGTCGGGGACGTGCTTGAGCAGCAGGTGCAGGAGCACCAGCGTGTAGCCGACGGCCGGCGCGTCCAGGGACCACCAGAGGGCGTACGCCGCCGCGTGCAGCCCGACCGAGCCCGAGAAGCCAAGGTCCCTCCCGAAGTGCGCCGCGGACGCGACGGTGAATATGGCCCTCGTCAGGGGCCACGTGCGCGCGCATGCGACGTAGCAGGTGCACAGCGCGCGATGCGTCCACAGGTCGGTGAGGCCATGCACCGCAACGATCCAAAAACCGATGTGGAACGGGAGTCCCGGCGGAAGAGGGAAGAAGTGCATGCTCGCCGCACCCGCCTTCCGCACCCCGGCCGCCACCCGTGAGCCCACGCATTCTGACGACGGTCCGTCGTGCACATTTTTCGGTCGGTATCCAGAAAACAAGGATGCAATTCGAAACTGCAACCGAAGCGCCGCTCCGGAACCAGCGCCGCGGCCTGAACGCCGCCGGCGCTCCCACCCGCGTGACCATCGTTCCCTCGGCGACCACCTCGGCGCCCGCGCCCGCCCCCGCACCCGCCCCTGCGCCCGCCCCTGCGCCCGCCCCTGCGCCCGCCCCTGCCCCTGCACCCGCGCCCGAGCGGATGTCGTCGGGCGCAGACTCGTCGCGCGCACCACGGGCGTCGCTCCTGAACAAAGAGCGGCGCATCGGCCTCGCGGCCTGGGCCGGATTGAGCGGCGTCGTTCTCATGCAGCTGCTCTCGTTCGGAGGGCTCGTCATCCTCGCGCCATACAAGCCGAGGGAGCAGCTTCGAACGTGCGTTGCCTCCTCAACGGACGCCTACTGGCTTGCCGAAGCCAGTGGGATCGACCTCGCCCTTGGGACGTGGGTGAACAGGAGCTCTCTGACCCTCCTCCAAGACGTGTTCAACGACTCGTCGTGGTCCGGCTGGCTGAACGAGCTCGTGGACGATTACGGGATCGAGAGCGTGCCCGAGCTCGGCGACGAGGTCGACCGCGCGTTGCGGTACGCGAGCAACACGACCCTCGGGAGAGTTGTGCACGAGTTCGAGTCCGTGTTCGACAGCAGCGAGCTGCGCCTGCACCGCCTGGCCGACTGGATCAAGCGGGAGTACAAGAACGTGTCCGAGGTTCTGGCGCCCGACGTCGGGAGGATCGCGAAGCGCTTCGCGGAGACCCACTACGGCGGGGAGTTCAAGAGGGCGATCCAGTCCATCGAGACGCGCATGAGCACCGACCTGCACGGCAAATTCAGTCCGACCACCCTCTTGCAGAGGCTTGAGGGCGTGGTCGACAAGTTCGGCATCACCGCCGACCTGCAGCACGACGCCGAGACGGTCCTCAGCTCGGTCCAGGGGCCGCTGTCGTTCTTCAGCGGCGCAGCCGCCAGCGCCATGGAGGGCAACCTGTCGAGCTACTTTGTGGACGAGCTCCAGAGCGCGAACAAGTCGATCATCAACTACGCCGGCAGCCTCCTGGCAAGGCTTCCCGCGCTTGCGACGAACGAAATCAGCAACGCGGTCACGCAGTGGTCTGATGAAAGCCTGTCGTGCAACGACGGGTCGAGCCAGTCCTTTCTGACGTGTGACAGCACCATGGCCGACGAGTTCCTCAGGCTGTGTCCGCCCGGCAGCACCGACAGCTCCTGCGTGGCGTACCAGGCGATCTGCGGCAATCGCACGGATGCGTGGGAAACCTACTGTGCGAGCGTGACGTCACAGCCCCCTCCGAATTGCACGGAGTGGAATGCTGTAACTAACTCGCACTTCGAGTTCCAAGAGGTCCTCGAGGTCGAACTCGGCATCGTCGCCATCGCGCTCTCGTTGAAGACGACGGAGACCCCGGAGGGCTGGGACAACGTCGCATGCACCGACTCCTCGCCTTGCTACCTCTGTGTGGACACGCTGTACGTTGGCGACGATCCCTCGGCGTCTTCACTGCCTGCCTCCAATGACCCTTGCATCGGGACGAAGTGGGAGCCTCCTCCGAACGTGGACGTCCCAATCAACACAAACTCCCACTGGAACATCCAGCGTGTCGACAGCGACTGCTACGGATCTTGGATGAGGAAGGACACCGAAACTTTGGGACATGTGAACTCCAATCAGCTACGAGGGTGTCCCGGGTGGAAGCTCGTCCAGCCGCGGCTCAACGAGTATGAGTGTCATCCAGAAGACTCTCGTTGCAACCTCGAGATCGCGTGGCCGAAGAAATATTGGGAAAATGAATACCCCGATATAGACTATGACGAGTTGAAATCTTTCTATGAAATCACGTACTACGAGAAGAGCGGCGAGCGACTCGTGAAAGCTTTCCAACAAGATGGGCACAGGCGGCGTCTGGCGCGCGACGCCACGAGCGGACGGCGTCTGCAGAAGACGCTTTTCCGTCGACGACTTTCTGCGTGGAGCTCTCTTAGACGCCATTGGGACGATGCGGTGAGCGCCGGTGCGAGATTCGTTGACGGCACGGAAACAGACTTCAGCAACGCCATAACGGCTGTGAGTGCAGCAGGCGAAGCGGGCGGCGAAGCGGTCGTGAGCGTGCTGACCAATGGAGTATCAAAGGTAAAATCGATCGTGCACGGAGTCGTGCAGGACGCCGGGAAAGTCCGAGATTCCATCTCGACCTGCCTAAAGAATAGGACGCAATGCTTCCACAACCTCGAGTGCGTTGCCACGAAGGAAGCGCGCACCGGCGCGGGCGACGCGGTGAACGCGTTGCTGAGAAGCTCCAAAATACAAGACCTCGCAGTCGACGCCGAGTCGGATCTGAGTGATGAGGTGACGAGCCTCATCTCTCGGCTGGCGACGAAGGCCAAGGACAGCAAGAAGCTCGGCGCTTTCGTCGCCGACCTCCAGCAACAAGGCACCGACGTCGACGAGCTCCTTCACAACGTCAGCGAGCACATCGGGGCGTTCACGACGCAGTACGGCGGCGTCCGCGACATCGTGGCGAACATGACGGACTTCGTCGAGGACATGCAGGACGAGTGGGAGCACACGATGACCAACTTCACCAACATGACGCTCCCGCAGAAGTTCGAGGCCTTCGACCTGATCGTAAGCTCGCTGCGCAAGTACGTCGCGGGCACCCGATTCGCGGCCAACGTCTCCGACTTCGTGGAGAGCAAGGAGGACCTCTTGCACGTGGCCGTCCGCGAGGACCTCGACAACGCGACCAAGGGCGACGTCGTCCAGAAGCTGCTGAATCTCACCGAGCGGGTCGTGGTGCTGACCGAGGACGTCCGCGCGTGGAACACGTCCGCGTCGGCGGCGATCGTGTCCTTCCTCGAGGGCACGGTGGTTCCCGACGTGCTCGCGTTCCTCAAGTCCGAGACCAACATCGAGCGGCTCGCGACCTCGCACGTCTTGGCTGTCGACGACGAGGTCGAGTCCGAGGCGTCCAAGCTCCTGGACATCGCCTACACGAAGGTGCGCGGAGACCTCGTCGACGCGCTCGCCGACGGGAGCGCGTTCTACGTGCAAGCGCTCCGCGTCCTCGGCTACGGGGGCGTGCTGCTCGCGTCGATCGTGCTGGTGTTCATGGCGCTCGAGCGGGCCGTCGAGTTCCAGTCCTGCCTGTACAGGACGATGATGGTGGTCGCGATCCTCCTCTCCGTCGTGACGCTGCAGCTGGGGCTGCTGGTCATACTCATCGGGGGAGGCGCCGAGATCGGCCTCGTCGCCCTCGGGGCGCGCGACCTCGACCTCGACGCGTGCATCGGGGTCGCCGAGCGCAACGTGGTCGCCGCCGGAGTCGCCAGCGCCCTCGCGTCGGTCGCGTTCCTCTTCCAGTCGGCGTGACGCGCGCGCGCGGACGGGAGGAGAGGCGTCCCGTACGGCGCGCGGTCGGACCTCCGGTCAAACTTTGTTTTTTTTCTGAAGAAGGAGCGGGATTTTGCATGGCCGACGTCGAAACAGAGGCCGCGTCGAAGACGCTCGTGCTGCTGCCGCACCAGCAAGCGCTGCGCGAGCGCGCGCTGTCGGGCCAGATGAAGTTCCCCTTATACCTCCTGTGGAAGATGGGCTCCGGAAAGACCATGGGGTCGCTGGCGTGCACCTACGCTGTCCAGACGCCCCGCCCCGCGAAAGTCCTCGTCGTGTGCCCGCTGTCGCTGGTCGGCCAGTGGAACGCGCAGATCAAGCGGTTCTTCGGCGAAATGGACGCGCCGCCCCGGGCGAGCGTGCGGGTCGCGCACTACGAGGAGCTGCAGCGCGGCGTCGTGCCGAAGGCGTTCGACATGGTCATCGTCGACGAGGCGGCGAGGTTCCGGAACGCGTTCAAGCAGGACGGCCAGCCCGAGGTGCTCCGGTATGAAATCGACCAGATCTTGAAGAGCGACAGGATCGTCTACCTCAGCGGGACGCCCATCCTTTCGGACCCGCTGTGCGAGCGCCAGGCGTTCGATCGGATGATGAAGGTCGCGCCGGGGCACCCCGCGGACGGCCGCGTGTCCGTGTACGACCCGCAGAAGGACCGCCAGTTCATGCGCCGGTTCGCCCGACGCCGCGACCACTGGATCGAGGTGCCGATGCTCTGGTCCCAAACACTGCTCTACTTCATGTTCTGGCGGCAGCGCTTCAAGATCGACCTGCCGCCGCGCCACCGCCTGTTCACAAACCACGAAACCGGGAACTCGTTCGAGTCGCAGCTCATCAAGATCGCGAACAACCCGTTCTGCAGGCCGAAGTTCGACGACGACGACCCCGAGGCGTCTCCGAAGATCATGAGGCTCGTGGAGAACGTCGAGGCGCTCCTCGCCGCCGGGAGGAAGCAGATCGTCTTCTCGAACCGGAAGGGGGAGGGGGTCGAGCACGTCCGGTTCCTGCTCGTCGCGCGCGACCTCTCCAGAAGCGCCGGGGTGCGCGTGCCGTGGGCGGCGATCCGCGACACGAAGCGCGCGACGTCGCCCCTGCCGGCGCGCCTGGCCAGGGAGGCGCGCCGGCTGCTGAACGAGAAGTTCCTCATCTTGAGCGGCGACGTCGACGGCGACGAGCGCTTCACCACCATCAGCGAGTTCAACCGGAGCACGGGCAAGTACCGGCGCGCGCGCGTGCTCGTGTTCACAAAGGCCGCGGGCTTCGGCGTGGACCTCTCGGAGGTCGGCGACGTCCACCTCCTGGAGGTCAACGCGGTCTCCGGCGAGGAGGACCAGGTCGTCTCGCGCGCGCTGCGCCTGTACGGGCATCGCAAGGGCAACAAGGAGATGGTCGGCGTGCACCACTACGTGTCGGTGTTCCCCGGCCTGGCGCAGGACGTGGACGACACCTGGGACGACATGGTCGCCAGCATGAACGGGTGCCCGGACGAGATCTCCCCGGCGTTCTCCGAGCGAGTGAGGCAGGCGTTCCACGAGCAGCACGTCTCGAAGACGGCGCAGACCATCGACGAGAAGCACCGGTCGGAGGCGGAGCGGCGCAGGGCGCTCGTCGACCGGGAGAACGGCATCCTCGTGCAGTTCGACCCGAACCCGAACGCGGGCACCGAGCAGAGCTGGTCGGCGCGCGCGCGCGAGCTCGTCCGCAGGAACCGCGAGGCGCAGGCGGCCGACGAGTGCGAGACGACGCGCCGACAGGAGCCTTCCGGCTTCGGCTGGAAGAACGCGTCGCGCAACGCGAAGGCGGTCCAGTACATGCGCGCGGCCTGGTGGCCGCTGTACTCGCACGAGAACCGCCCCGGGATGTACGACGCCGCGTGGAGGGAGGCGATGGCCGCGTACGGCGCCAAGCTGCCGCCGCCCGACCACGAGGACGCGGACAAGTTCCGCAAGCTCGTGATCGAGATGCTGAAGAAGCTGCGCACGGACGGCACGGACGTGCTCTCGCAGATGAGCTTCATCAAGCAGGTGCTCCCCGAGTGCAAGCACACGCAGCGGACGGCGTTCAAGCGGGCTCTCCTGCGCCTCGGGTACATCGTGGCCGCGAACAACGGAACGTGGAGGTGGCGAGACTCCAAGAGGACGTTCAAGGACATCCCGCTGCCGCAGCAGAACGGCCACGCGGAGCTCCGTGACGCCTTCGAAGCCGAGTGCAGCCGCGAGAGATGAGAAAAAAAGGGAAAGTGCTGGTGGGGCCGTGCAATCGCCCTGAGCCCCCGTACCGCGGCCGCACGCCCAGGCGCTCAGATGCTCAGACGCTCAGTGCGACTTCTTCTTGAACTTCTTGTGCGTGAGGATGGTGACGACGATCCCCGCGATCAGCATGAGCACCGAGCCGACCACGATCGAGTAGCCGAGCACGTTCGGCGGCACCTCGCACCTCGTCCTGTCGCTCGACACGTATCCCTTCCGGCACGCCGAGCCCACCATCTGCCCGCACTGGCTGTAGGCCTGCTGGCCCAGCACGCCCTGGTGCTCCTTGCAGATCTCAGACGCCTTGTGGCGAGAGTCGAAGATCCCGGAGAAGGTTCCGTGGTCGAGGACCAGGGCGCCGACGACCATGATGATCACGGCCAAGACGATGAGCGTCGTTCCAAGCATGCTGGTTTGTTACACGATGAACTCGAAAAAAAAGTTCGGGCGAGATTCACATCAGCGAGCAGCAGCCGTGTGCCCGGCGCGGGGCCTCGGGCGGGGCCTGCGGGGCGGGCGGTTCGTCACGCTCCTCCCTTCCCTCCTCCTCCTCCTTCTGCTCCTCGACCTCGGGCTCTGCGGAGACGAGCGGGACACGCACGCACACGACGGTCGCGTTGTCCCGCGAGCGCGCGGCGCTGAGCTTGACCTTCTCCATGATTCCGTGCGCCGCCTCCTGCATGTCGTCCGACGAACGACATATCGACGCGATGTCGTCGAGGCCCACGTGGTCCCAGACGCCGTCGGTGGCGACGACGACGAACCCGTCGTGCAGCTGGGCCTGCGCGACCTCGGGCGTGTAGAGGATCGCCGGGTTGCCGAAGTGCCCGAGCGAGCGCGTCAGCGCGCACTCGTAGGCGCACTTGCCGGTCGGATAGACGTATCGCTTCTGCAGGCAGGCGTGCCCCCTCGAGGCGGTCCGAGAGGAGCGGCGCTTCGCTCGCCGCGCGCCCATCTCCACGACGCGCCTGTGCTCCTCCTCGTTCTCGACCGTGTGCGCGTCGTGCAGCATGACCGGGTCGCCGCGCTCCGGCACGAAGCACGCCAGGCTGTCGCCGACGTGGGAGACGAGGACGGCGTCGCGCTCGAGGGCGACCGTCGTCAGGGTGGTCCCGAAGAACGCGCTCGCGCTGTGCCCGCCGACGCGCAGCACGGCCGCGCCGCCCTCGGTGGCCTTCTCGAAGGTCGCGTGCCCGTCCATACTCAGGTCGACGTTGCGGACCGCCTCGTTCGCCCTCTCGAAGAGCTCGGCGGGGTCGGAGAACGCCTGGCCGACGTTGCGCCGGACCGCATCCACGGCCGCCGCCGCCGACTCGTAGCCGCCTCGGAAGCACCCCGGCGCGATCTCGATCGAGCCGTGCCCGTCCGCGCACACGATGCAGATCGCATCGTCGCTCAGATCGACGATGTCGTAGTCGTCCTCCATGCGGGTGCCGTCGTCGTCGACGTTGTCCCGCGGGGTCAGGGCGCTGATCGTCTGCGTGTACTTGGTGCCGTAATCCACCACGGCCCCGATGTCCATGACGTTCGTTACACGTAGATCGACAAAACAATTTTCGGGGCAATTGTCCCGACGCCGCTGTCCTTGTCAGCCGCGCGTTGTCGCGATGGCCTCGATCGCGGCGCGTCGTGGTCGCGTGATCGCGAGCGGTGGCCGTGCAGCGCATGGTCACAGACCGCGTCAACAATTTTTCGCCTGGAAAGGCACGTGGGAGAATCCGAGCTCCCGTTTCGCGCGCTCCTTCGTCTCGAAGTCCATGAACGCGTGCACCAGGTTCGGCCAAGGGCGGTCGTCCATGAAGTCGAGCCACTCGTCGAAGTCCTCGTTGGACGGCCTGGTCGAGAGCACGCAGGCGACGATGGTCGTCGGGGCGCCCGGGGCCTCCCGGTCGAGCTGCGTGAGCGCGGCCGGGCAGCGCGCGCACCGCATCGTCCAGAAGTCGACGATGCCCGACGGCCCGCAGAGGTCGGCGAGCGGCCGCACGGCGCCCTCGAGGTCGACGACGTCGTACGTTGCGAGCATGGCGCCGCTGTACTGAAGAATTGAGAAATTTTTTCCCCGTCGAAAGGACAACATATGGTCGGGTTCGTTCGAGCGGCCCTCGTCGGCGCGCTGCTGGAGGGCATCGCGTTCTATTCGCAGATGATCGTCGAGAACGCGAGGTGGAACGGCGCGAAGAACGTGCTGCCGCACGTGCTGCCGTATGCCTCGAGCCCGCTGACCGAGCTGATGGTGATCGCGTCCGCCGGCGCGCTGTACGCGCTGCAGACCGACCTCGCCATGACAGCCTTCAGCGTGAGCATGGCGGCGCACTTCGGCACCTACGTGTGGGTGGAGACCGGCCTCGACGCCGTCTCGCTCATGCTGATGATCTTCCTTGTCCCGGGCGCCGGCTCGCTCTCCCCGCACGCCTACATGCTCCTGCTCGTGCTCCAGCTCCTGCAGCCGTGGCGCCAGATAACGATGGACCTCGTGTTCGGCTTCCTGCAAGCCGTGTGCGTGATCGCCTCGATGTTCCTCTACCACACCACGCAGCTGGACGACATCTACCGCGTGGACGGCGCGATCCTGCTGTGCATCGTCGCGCTGGAGCTGGCGGCGTTCGGCTACGTGAGGAGGGCGCACGGGCCGCGCGCGATGCCGTCCCCCAAGAACAAGACGCTGCATTTCGTGCTGTTCAACCTGATCCTGGGCGTGAAGCGCGTGGAGGCCTCGCAGTGGCGCAACGCCGAGCCCGTGTCGCGCACCGGCTTGCCCGAGTCGGCGCGGGGCGTCGCGTACTTCTGCAACAGCAACCTCATCCGCGCGGTCCGGATCCACACCGGCCGCGTGGCGCCCGACGGGCGCGTGTCGATCTTCGTCGGCGAGTGGGACGAGATGGCGTTCGCGCTCAACCCGATGGGCTTCGTGCTGGCGCTGCTGTTCTCGCTGCGCCTGCCGCTGAGCCTGCGCGCCACCCTGGACGAGGGCGGCGAGCTGTCGGACATCCGCCTCGTCGTGTTCTTCGTCGAGACGCCGCGGTTCGTGTGGGACTACCTGACCACGCAGACCCGCTCGACCGACGACAGCTGCATCGTCGACAACCGGGACGTGTTCGTCGGCGGGAGGATGACGCTGCGGCGCGTGACCAAGCTGATCGTGAGCTTCCTCCTCCTCTACTACTGGAAGGAGTGACCGCGGGGCGGCGAGTGAGGGCGCCCTCACCGCGGCCGCGGCGGCGGCGGCGCGTCGGGCAGCCGCTCGAAGTCGAACCTCTTGGCGCCCCGGGCCAGCGCGTCCCCGCGCGCGCGGCGGAGCTTCTCCTTCGGCGCCACGAAGCTTTCCAAGAACAGGCCGGCGGCGTCGAGGACGACGTGGAGGACGCGCACCCTCCCGTCGTTGCCGCCCTGCCCGTCCTCCGAGGGCGGCCGGATGAAGGTCGACAGCGGGAGCCCCTCCTTCGGCAGGCGCGTCACCGCGCCCTGCCAGCCCTTCTTGATCGTGGCCAGCGAGTGGCCCAGGAACGCGGCCTCCAGCCTGCTGGCGATCCTCTGCTCGCCCGTGTCCCGGTCGACGAGCATGAACGACGCGTGCGGGTGGCGCCTCCCCCACTCGGCCACCTCCTTGGCGGTGGCGAGGTCGCTCGTCAGGGGGTCCTTCCACGCCCGGACCAGCGCCTCGCTGTTCGCGACCACCGACTCGGTGAGCTCCCGCAGCTCCGCCACGTTCAGCGCGATGTCCTGGAACACGAGCTTGTACACGGCCTCGGGGCTCGCGAGCTCCTTGTCCTCCCCGGCCTTCACCTGCGACGCGTACATCGTCTTCAGCGTGACCAAGAAGCCGATGCCGATCGCGGGCGCCCAGTCGAGCGCGATCGCCGGCAGAAAGGAGCCAAAGAAGCCCCACGCGCTCCGCCCCGCTTCGTACATCCTGTCCATGATCTCCCCCGCGCGGCGCACGTGGTACTTGTCCGGGTCGACCATGTCCATGCGCTTCAGGAACTCGAACCGCATCTCGCGCTGGACGCGCGAGTTGTTCTGCAGGATGTACTCGTCGAGGCTGCGCACCGTCATGTGCGCGAGCCCCGCGCTCTGCAGGGCGACGAGCAGCGTGTGCACGTACGCCCTCATCGACACGTTGGCGACCAGGCCGGACGCGTACGCGCCCATCGCGCCCGCGGCGTTCGCCAGCTGCCCCTGCCAGAACAGGAGCCCGATCTCGCCGGCCCTCGCGCCCAGGCTGAGGAACCCTGGGATCGTGCCCATCGAGAAGAAGAAGGACGCCGCCACCAGCCCCGCCATCACCTTCGCCGCGCCACTCGCCATCTCCGCCGGCGTGAACGTCATCAGGCGCTGCCCCAGCCAGTTCAGGTCGTAGTACCACGCCTTCGCCGCGTGGACGGGCGCCATGGTCGCCTTGCACACGTTCACGGCGTTCGGCGCCGCCGCGATCGCCAGCACGATGGGTATCGCGGCCCACGTGCTGACGTACATGAAGAAGGCCCCCTGGGCCTTCATGAGCACGGCCCCGAGGTAGGTCATCATCAGCAGGGGCATGCCGACGGCGGCGTTCGCCTCCTCGTCCCGGACGTCCTCGAGCGACCGCAGCAGCGTCCTCACGTCCTCGCCCGCGGCGCGCAGATCCTTGTGCAGCCGCTGGACCTGGTCGGCGCTCAAGGTGCCGCGGCAGAGCGCGCTCAGCGCGCTCATCTGCGCCTCCTCCCGCTGCTCCTTGAAGTAGAGCGGGAAGAACCACAGGATCGTGATGAGCATGCAGATGGCGATGATGCACACCGGGCTCGTGATGACGCTGCAGACGATCGGCGTGAAGGCGCGCATCAGCGCCTGCAGGCGCGGGATCGCCGACGTGCTCAGCCTCAGCTCGGTGATCAGGTCTCGCAAGGGCGTCGTCTCGGCGACGTACGTCGACACGAAGTACGCCAGCAGCGTCGACACGGTGAACGTCACGAAGAGGCCCCGGTGGCGCACCAGCGCGCTCTTCATGCCGTCCAGCACCGACCGGATGCGGTGCCACAGGCCGCGCGGCCGCGCGGCCTCCCCCGGAGGCGCCGCCGGGTCGTCCTTCCCGGGGGCGGCGTCGAACGCCGCCTCCACCGCGGCCCTGACCTGCTCGAGGAGCTCGTCGGCCTGCCGCGCCGTCTTCTCGTCGCACGTGTAGTACAGGCGCGTGATCTGCACGCGGAACGCCGCGAGCAGCACCTTGACGCGGTTGATGTAGACGCGGACGCGCTCGGTCGTCACGTCCGGCGGGAGCGCCGAGAAATCCTTCACCAGAATTTCCATCTCATTCACCTTGACCAGAAGCCTGTCTGCGGAGTCACAGAGCTTCATCTGCTGAGTAGCTCGACATTTTTTTCCCCGCCTACACCCCCCCCACTCCTTCCCCTTCCTCCCCTTCCTCCCCTTGCTCTCCCCTTCCCCTTCCTCCCCTTCCTCCCCTTCCTCCCCTTGCTCTCCCCTTCCTCCCGCCCCTCGTCCCTCGTCCCCGAGAGCGGCGCCGTCAGATTGCACGGTGCGCGCAGCGCCTCGCGCGCCGCAACCCACGAGCCGGGGCCATGGACGACGAGGTCCCCGACCTCTCCGCGCTGCCGTCGAGCGACTGCGTGTGGGGCGCGCTCGAGGACTACTTCTCCGCCCACGGGCTGGTGCGCCACCAGATCGAGTCCTTCAACCACTTCTTGGAGACGACGCTGAAGTCGGTCATATCCGAGAACAGCGACGTCACGTCCGTCTCGTCCTGCGGCAAGACGTCCTACCACCTGCAGTTCACCAACGTCACCGTGCACAGGCCGACCTCGCGCGAGGTGGAGGGGTTCGAGCGCCCCCTCCTGCCGCACGCGGCGCGCCTGCGCGGCCTGACGTACGCGTCGTCCGTCTGTGTGGACGTGGTGCACGACAAGATCGACCGGAGCGGCCCCGAGCCGGTCTCCGTCTGGCGGCGCGTCTACCACTCGGTCGTGCTCTGCCGCATCCCCATCATGACCGGGAGCACCGCGTGCTACCTGAGCGACCCGACGCAGCGCACCCACGAGTGCCTGCACGACCGTGGCGGCATATTCGTGATCAACGGCCACGACAAGGTCCTCGTCTCGCAGCAGAAGCTGCGCGTCAACACGCCCTTCGTCTTCTCGGGCAAAGGCACCAAATACGGCCTCATATGCGAAGTCCGCTCCTGTCACGAGCTCAAGCTCCGCTCGACGTCGACCCTGCAGATCATGACGACCTGCCCGTCCGGGGGCGGGCTGCCCTCGATCGTGTGCCGGCTCCCCTTCCTGCAGTGCAACATACCCCTTCCGACCCTCTTCCGCGTGCTCGGCGCGTCGACCCGCGACGAGGCGATGGCCTACATCCAGATCGACTCGCCGACGATGGAGCACATCATCCGCTCCATCTTCGACGCCGACGAGTTCTCCGGGACGTCGCAGGACGACGCCTTCGAGTGGATGGGCCGCGAGGCCACCAAGGAGGTGACGCGCGAGCGCAGGGTCAAGTATTGCCAGCACATCCTGGGCAACGAGCTGCTCCCGCACGTCGGCCTGCGGCTGGACTCGCTGTGCAACCAGAGGAAGCTGCACTTTCTCGGGTACATGGTGCGCCGGCTGCTCCGCGTCCACCTCAACATGGACGCGCAGGATGACCGTGACGACTACGCGAACAAGAGGATTGACAGTGCGGGCGTCCTGATGGCCCTGCTGATGCGACAGCTCTTCCGCGCTCACCTTAAATCCATATCGGTCGCGCAGCACCGCCTCGTCGAGAACGGCAAGATCGAGACGCAGCCGTTCGCGGAGCAGTTCTCGGACAAGCGCATCACCAGCGGGTACAAGTATTGCTTCGCCACCGGGAATTGGAACGCCACCAAGTCGGGCCTCACCTCGCAGAACGGCGTCGCCCAGGTCGTGGGGCGGATGACCGCCCTCTCCGCGCAGTCCAACATGCGCAGGATCAACACGCCGATCGCGCGCGAAGGCAAGTGCCCGAAGCCGCGGCAGCTGCACCCGACGGCGTACGGCGTCGTGTGCCCGTCCGAGTCCCCGGAGGGCACCGGCTGCGGCCTCGTCAACAACCTCGCGCTCATGACGCACGTGCGCACCGGCTCGTACTCGACGCCGATCGCCGAGCTGATCCTTCGGGCCATGTCGATCAAGGTGACGCCGCTCCTGGTCGCGTCGAAGAAGGAGCGCGAGTCGAGCACGATCTGCTTCGTCAACGGCGTCAGCGTCGGCTTCGTGCAGAACGCCGACGCCGAGGCCCTGGTGACCGAGCTCCGCCGACGCCGCCGCTCGTTCGACCTCCCCTTCGACACGAGCGTGACGCACGTCGGCACCTCGATCCACGTGGCCAGCGACCCCGGCGGGCTGTGCCGCCCTCTTATCATCGCCTCAGAGGCGGGTCGGCTAAACGCGTGCATCGCCAACACACCGGCCTACCAGTCTCGCTTCCAGGCGCTGCTGATCGCGCAGATCATCGAATATGTCGACAAAGAGGAGGAGAGCACCCTTCGCATCGCAATCCGCCCGGAAGACCTCCACGGCCCCAACGCCGCCAGCTACACGCACCTGGAGCTCGACCCGTCGCTCATGCTCGGCGTCATGGCCTCGCTCATCCCCTTCTCCAACCACGACCAGGCGCCCCGCGTGACCTACCAGGCCGCCATGGGCAAGCAGGCGTGCGGCTGGTACGCGACTAACTGGCCCGAACGCTGCGAAGCCATATCGCACGTGCAGATGTACCCGCAGATCCCGTTCGTCATGACGAAGACCGAGAAGCTGCTCAAGGCCGAGTCCGTGCCGTCGGGCGCGAACGTGTGCGTGTGCATCACCACGCTGGGCGGCTGGAACCAGGAGGACTCGCTGCTCATCAACGAGGCGAGCGTGCAGCGCGGGCTCTTCCGCTCGCTCGTGCACCGCAGCGTCAAGGACGAGGAGAAGAACGGCGCGGACGCCGAGCGCTTCGACAACCCGTCGTCCACGAAGGACGTCGCCGGCCTGCGCGTCGGCAAGTTCGAGAAGCTCGGGCCCGACCACATCGTTCCGTGCGGCACGACCGTGAACCTCGGCGACTGCCTCATCGGCAAGACCATCAGCACGAGCGAGGTGGCCGAGCAGGGCGAGGCGCGGAACGTGGTCAAGCGCGACAAGAGCACGCTCCAGCGCCACGACGAGCAGGCCACCGTCGACATGGTCCTCCACACCCGAACCAGGGACGGCACCAAGGCCGTCAAGGTGCGCACGCGCGCGGTGCGCATCCCGCAAGTCGGCGACAAATTATGTGTAGTCCCTGGAGAGCACGAGGTCCTGTGCGAGCGCGGGTGGGTGCCGGTCGAGGACGTGACGACGGAGGACTTCGCGCTGACGCTCGACCCCGTCGCGCACACGATGGGGTACGAGCGCGTGCTCGAAACGCACGCATACGACTGCGAGGACGAGCCCATGTACGAGATCGACGCGCAGCAGGTCTCGCTCAAGGTGACGCTCGGCCACCGCATGTGGGTGAAGAAGCGCGACAGAAGCAAGTTCGACTTCGCATTTGCTCGGGATATCGTGGGCAAGCGCGTGTCGTACAAGAAGAACTGCGAGGGCGGCCTCGACCCGTCGCAGATCGTGATGCCGCCCGTCCCCGTGCCGAATAAGGAGCTCGTGGAGGATTGGCTTTACTTCTTCGGCTTCTGGATGGGCGACGGCTGCGTGAATGCATCGGACGGCAGCGTCGCCATCGCCCAAAAGAAACCGGAGACGCGCGCGCAGATCATCGAGGTGTCGAAGCGGCTCGGGCTTCACTTCACGGGCGAAGACTACGACACGTCGCGCAGTATCAACCTATCCTTCTGCAGGACCAAGAACCCGGAGCTGTGCGCCCT
>MDTD01139942.1_pt1 | contig 17190 bp, 12 predicted proteins | sample 811221 | NCBI WGS metagenome assembly MDTD01 (sample SAMN05326646, study PRJNA326480) | marine metagenome | isolation source: seawater | place: Pacific Ocean: South West | collected 2011 | reverse complement strand
AGCGGTTGTCACCGCGTTGTTCGACCTCCAACCGTTCCGCGAGCCATTGCTTCATCATGGACTGATAATTAAGAAACCTCTCCCGCGCAATTCGCTTGATGCGCGAAAGCATTCTGGGATCGAAGCGTAATGTGATAGTTGTTGATTCACGGCTATCTGGGACATGCTCGGAAGCTTTCATCAGCGAGGGCGTCAGCTCGTGGTCCTTCCAGAACTCGGATTCTTCAGCCTCACTCGAAAAGTCAGGGATCTCACCCCATGTGGAAATAGATTTCATGCTCTACTTGTATTCAGCATATTTACGATCGTAATACTTTCGCTCACCGTCAGTCAGGTCCCTTGCCGCAACAACGCGAACTTTTTTACCGTCGGACCAGAAGCAGAGAAAGAGGTAACGGTCTTCAACAGTACGTCCAAGGGCGTAATAGCGGGTTTCCCCATCGCTTCGATCCCGATCAGGAAGGAACCTGACCGCAAATGGGTCTTCGAGGGCCTCTTCGATCTCGCGGGGTTTTATGTCCTTTAGATCGAAATGAACATCCAGCAGGTCGAGTTCCATCCGTAATCTGAAAATAAGGTAGGGGGATCCGGTTTCACAATGAAATAAGCGAGGTCTGGTGCCGGATAGATGAAAGAGACGGTATGACTGCCTCCTTTCTGGAGAAATGAGGTTGAAGAATCCTCCGAGAGAGACCGGAGTTCCGGGGTTACGTCACAAAAGTTTTACTCATTGCGGGCGAGAATCTCGTGGCGAAGGAAGTGATTGAGGGTGCCGGGCCTTAATTATAGTAAAGCCAGACGATTTTTTGTGTTCTAAACCGGCGATATTGACCTCGAGGCTTTCGATTGAGGTGATTACTTTGAGGTTCAAGGCTCCGCGGTATCGAGCAGTGAGGTCTTTAACACGGAGTAGGATTCGGAGCCGATGACGAAGTAATTGGGATTACCGTCTACTTTACCGTAAAATATCCGGTTCCTTGGGGAAGAACTTGCTGCGGCAAGCTGAAAAGAGGACTCCCGGAAGCCCTTTAACTCACCCTCTTCATCAAGTTCCTGAAAAATTGCGGTCAGCCGAAAGCTGGGCGAGCGCAGGGCACGGGAGGCTGCAGGGCTGGCCGGATTCAGCCATCGTTCAACCCGTAATTCTTCCATGAACTTGAGAAATTGATTAGCCCGATGCTTGTTCAGGATAGGAGTCACATCCTCTTCATATTGCCGAGCGCTCCACTCCTCAGACAGGAACTTATACTTCAGCGTCAGGGCGGGATCCCCAAGGGGTGCTGAAATGGGGAAGTGTTCGATCTTCATGGCGCTGAGATCAACAATTGAGAACGGCATCAGCAAAGAGTCCTGCCATTGGTAGAGCTCGGTCGCGACGGAGGTATAGCTCGCCGGGCTGATTTCTGCGACTGTCGAGCTTCCCTGCCTCATGGCAAAGCATCGTCCTTCTGGCGAGCGGCCAAAGATGATGTCGACAGTATTTCCTTCCTCCAGTTCAAGGAGAATTCTCTTTGTTGGAGGTGAAAGACCGTAACGTGACAGGCTGGCAGAGGCATTCGAAGCAAAGCCGATGACCTCGTCGCGTGTAAGAGAGGTTAAGATCTTTGCGACGCTAGATTCGTTGGCGGGCGATAACTTATTCCCCTCCTTCAGGGTCCACCTAGGGCGTCCGGTCCGGTCTTTTCCGAGGAACACATGAATCGGAGAAGATTGCGTAAACTGGTGGATGGTAATGGATTTAAGCGCGGAGATTTTGAAGTCAGCGAGTGTTCTATCCCTGAGTTGATCAACCTTTAGTGGGAGCTGGGCCAGCGATATGCCACCGGCAATGGGATTGCGGGGCAGCTCAAATACCAATCCCGGACGCTCCTCGCAGGTCGCGAGCACAGTATCAGCCTCTGGAGGAGCCGGTGGTTCAATTGTGAGGATGGTCGAGGAAGAGGATTGATCTGTTCCGCCTTCTTTGGAAGTGAGTTCAACTTGGAGCAAATACGCTCCGGGGGAGCGCGGTGGGACGGTGATTGATTTTCTTTCGTGAATCCGAATTGCTCTCATTTGGGAGAGTCCAACGATAAGACCATTAACCATCTCAGGCTTGGTTCTCGTTTCGAGTGGTTTCGTCATGCGCCATGCGGAGGATGGATCAGGAGTTCTGCTGAGCATGATTTCTCTGCCCTCGGATCGGATCCTGATTCCAGAGATGCTTCTCTGATCGATGAGAATTGGATGATGGTCACGAAGTTGATTCAGTCCACGATCAAGGATGCGACGAATATTAGAGGTGATCTTTTTCGGGGAAGAACAGACATAGACGTGATTATCCAGTGACTTTTCGCGAGGTTTTACGAAGAACGTCTCGTGGAGGTGGCCATCTTCTTCTTCCAGACGGTGCCATGCTGATCGCCGGCCAACGGTGAAATCCGCAAGAATCCGATCGGAAGATCCTCTGAGGGTTATTTGATAGGGTCCCGTGTTGGAAGCAGAGGCGTGCATTCCACTCTCTTCCTCCGTTATCGCTCCGCTCTTGAAGCTATCTTCTATCCGGAGGTGGCGAGCAGCATATATGATGGTCTGAAGGATGGCGTAATCTGCACGGTCTCGCACTGGTGTGATCATTTGCCAGACTCCTTGACGTTTTACGAATCTGGTCCGATCCTCTCCTCTTTTTTCGATGGTCAGTTCCTCGACATCACTGAGCTCAAAATCTCGGTAAAGTAAGCGGCCCGCCGGTTCGGGAGAGGTTCCAAAGATGAGCCCGAGATTCCTGCTGCTCAAGTTTATGGCAGCCAAGCTTCCCACGGTTATGGCAATGATGGCAAGAATCAGAGTGGACTTTCGGGAGAGCATGGTTCCTGTAAAAACTGAAATAGCGCGCCTGCGGCAATTTTTGAGTTCTGACTCCCCCTTATGAACGTCGACTATTCCAGACAAAGAGTGAGATCAGCAGAAAGAGTCCTGGGACGAAGAACAGGTTGAGCTTATTAACGAAAGATACTTTTTCGGAGGAAAGGAGCAGCTTGTAGTAGCGAACTGGTTTTGGGCCGATTCCGGAAAGTTCCTCTCGGCCAATCAGCCAGTTGCTGGTATTCCGCAGGAAATCTATATGCTCCTTCTGCCTGCTCCGCGGTCTGAGAAAATCCTTGTTGGCCACGATGACCATCCGAGATGTGCTCTCCGCGGTCTGCTCGTTGCGCTCGTTACCGCGGGAAACGGAGGCTGCAAGATAGTGTGGTCCTGGCACAGAGGGTGAGCCGTCGAGTGGTTGGGCAGTAACGCCCTCGTCTGCGGTAATCAAGGCGAGGGGAAGAATCTGTCTTAGTTCAAGGTCTTCAGCGTTTTCTCTCAACTCCAGCGACGAGGTGGCACCCTCAAACAGAGTAGAGGCATTACCAAGGTCGCCGGTAGCTGCGGCATTGGTGAAGGTTGCGGGAATATCAAAGGCTCTCTGGCTCCCTTTGCTCGTGGACAAACGCACCGCTCGTGGGGTCACCCCGTGCTCTCTGAGGAATGCACGAATATTGGGGGGTTGTTCCTTGCTGGTGGGATCCAAAACGACGAATATGGCGGCTTTTGGACGCTTCCAATAGTTCCGGAGGACGTCCATCTCCTGAGGGTTGAGGTCGAAGCGGGGTGCCACTAAAGCGACTCCGGCTGCGTCATCAGGAATTTGGTCGAGCCCTGAGATTCTGAAGGGCGCCATCTCGATGTTAAGGCTGGTAAAAGTGCGGCTTAAAAAAGTCCATGGGGCGTCTTCCTCTGATCCTCCGATCTGACTTTTATCGGCTACAAAATACACGCGTCGGGGATTGCCCTCAAGAGCGCGGCGGAGAGAGGCAGTTATCTGGTCCTCATCCCGATAACCAATCAGGCGTCGTCCCCTTCGCTGATCGCTACTGAAAACCAGCATATCTTGGACCGCAATGAACCGAATATGGGCTTTCCGTAATTCTTCTTCGTTTCGTTCGGGACTCTGGGAGCTGCTGCCGCGTGCGAACGAGGGCAAGGCATTAATGATGATCGTATCTTCAACAAAGGCGGTATTATATTCGTCTGCGATCGCGATCGCCGCATCGCTGTCGCGGACATAATCTATCAATCGGACTTGGATTGCGCCCTCACTAAGGCGTTCGTAGGCGTCAAGCACTGAGGAGATTCTGGCATAGTGAGCAGAATTTCTGCGAAGGGCGGCGATAATTTCAACAGGGCTCTCCCGTGCGCCGAGAGTCTTTGACTGCAACAGGCTGCGAGTCTGGTTGGAGAGGGAAAAATTCTTGTCCTGGCTGAGGTCCCAGACGGATTGATGATTGCCGGCGAAGTAATTGAGGGAGAGAAAAATGATCAGGCAAAGGCAAAGTTGCAGCAGCATCATGCCGCCCTCTGAGCTTGGACGCTTCCGACCCTTTCCTGATGGGTGATCCTGCTCCTTGAACTTGCCGGGTTTGTCAGTCATGACAGATCATTGAGGTTAGCTTTTCCAGCGCCGGTAGTTAAGGGCGTGATGAGTCATAAGAAGCACGAAGGCGGTTGCACTGAGATAGTAGATAATCGTGCGACTGCTGATCAGACCGCGTGAAAAGTCGCGGAGATGTTCGCTGGCAGAGATATGGTGAAACAGCGAGGCTGCAGGAAACTGATCACCGTAGATGACTGTGATATACCCAAGGAAGTAGTGGATAAAAAGCAGTCCAACCGTAATCACTCCAGCAATTATCTGACTGGAAGTCAGGGATGAGGCAAAGGTGCCAATGGCAATGAAGAGGGATCCCATAAGGAGGATCAGAAAAAACGCTCCTCCGAGAGAACCGGTGCTGAAGGGTGGATCTAGATCAGTCAGGAGGCCAAAAATTTGGAATTGGAGGAAACTTGGAACCCAGAGAACGAGGTAGAAGCAGAGGGTAGCAAGGTATTTTCCAAACACGAGTTGTGTAGTCTGCACGGGTGCAGTCAGGAGAGTTTCAAGAGTTCCTGCCCGCTCCTCTTCGGCAAAGAGGCGCATCGTAATTAGCGGAAAGAGAGCAAGGAAGTAGAACCAGAACTGAGGCATGTGGAATACAATGTAGACCAAGCTCTCCGGGATAGGGGCGTCCTGAAGGGCTTTCATTGCGCTGGAGATTGACCAGCCCTGCATAACAGTCACTAAGGATAAAAGAATCCAGCCAAATGGACTCTGCAAGAAGCCGCGTAACTCCTTGCGGAGAATGATCAGAACGTTAGCCATCTCAGTCCTTCCGCGTAAGTTCGACAAAAACATCCTCCAGCGTCGCCGCGTGGCGATGCAAACTGCGGAGTGGCCAACCTTCTTTCCGGGCGAGGTCTGCAAGGCGCTCGCGGGTATCGGTTCCGGATTCGACAAGAATGGAGAACTCTCCCCAGCTCCCGCGATCCCGCTCGTGAGTGACTTTCTTGACTTGATCGAGCGAGCTCATTTTCTCCTGAGCTATGCGGGGCTCAGCCTTCAGCTCGATGGAGATGCGGCCGGCACTGCGCATTGTCGAAACGAGATTGGAGGGAGTGTCCGAGGCAAGGACAGTTCCTCCATCGATAATCACGATTTTGTCACAGATCATTTCCACCTCGCTCAGAATATGTGTGGAAAGAAGGATAGTGTGAGATTCTCCAAGCTCCTTTATGAGGTTTCGAATAGATCGAATCTGGTTGGGGTCGAGGCCGTTCGTGGGTTCGTCAAGGATGAGCAGGGGTGGATCGTGAATGAGAGCGTCGGCCAGTCCGACCCGCTGACGATACCCCTTGGAAAGCGTCTTTATCATCTTACGCCGAACCTCTCCCAGACCGCATCGCTCGATGACCTCATCCATACGCCGGCGAAGGGAATCTCCCCTTAGGCCTTTAATATGACCGCGAAAGCGCAAATATTCACGTATTCGCATGTCCCGGTATAATGGGACGGATTCGGGAAGGTAGCCTATGCGGCGGCGGGTTTCCACGGGGTGTTCGCTGACGTCCAACCCGTCCACGGTGGCGGTCCCGCTGGTTGCGGGCAGAAACCCGGTCAAGATGCGGATTGTGGTGGTCTTTCCGGCACCATTTGGGCCCAGGAAGCCGACCACTTCTCCGTCCGCAGCCTCGAATGAGGCGCCTGATACAGCGGAATGTCGGCCGAAGCGTTTGGTGAGATTATCAACCTTGATCATCTTGGGTGTTGAGAGTCGGTTTGCATGTGCGATTGACTCTCCGGGGCGGAGCACTTAACTAGAACGAAACGTGGCCGGCACCAAGGAAGAAAACTCTGAGAACCGTCCGCGAATTCCCTCTGGTCACGCTCGATGAACTCATCCGTCACCGCCCGCATGAGCGCTAATCTGCTTGAAGCGAATTATGAGCGCTGGCTTGAGGACCCTACTGGTATCGAGCCGGCTTGGGCTGCGTTTTTCGAAGGCTTTGAACTGGGAACTGCGCAGCTTGAGGAGCTGGGCGATGCCGACCGGAGCGGCACCGCCACGACCAAGAGTGAGAGTGAGCGGGAAGAGGATTCGGAGGCCCTGCCTGACTCAGTGCATTCAGCCTTTCGAGGAAGGTTGGTGAGTCTCGTCTACAACTACAGAACTCTCGGGCACACTCAGGCACATATTAACCCTCTCGATGACTCACCGAAACGAAATCCCCGGTTAGATCCCATCAAATTCGGTTTTGAGGAGAAGGATCTTGGTCGAAGGGTATCCACCCAGTTCTTCCGAAATGGGGCGGAAATGGAATTGGGTGAAATGATCTCCGGTCTGGATGCGACCTATTCAGGATCGATCGGGTTTGAGTTCATGCATATCCACAATACGGAGGTGCGTAACTGGATCCGCGAAAAGATCGAACAGCGAGTCACCGAGGATACTTCTTCTCGCGAAATGAAGGAGAAGGCTCTGAGCTGGATTTTTGAAGCAGAGCTCTTTGAATCGTTCATCGGGAAAAAGTTTTTGGGAGAGAAACGATTTTCTCTGGAGGGCGGAGAGGGCTTGATGGTAATTCTCAATCGAATTCTTGAGATGTCTCCTGGCGTGGGCGTCAAGGAGGTAACCATGGGTATGGCTCACCGTGGGCGATTGAATGTCCTCGGGCAGATTGTTCGTAAATCCCTCCGGACTATTCTCTACGAATTCACGCCCAATTATGTTCCCGACCTGGTAGCAGGTGACGGAGATGTCAAATACCACCTCGGCTATGACAATGTTCGAAGTTTCCCCGATGGAGAGGTGCGGGTCAGCCTTGCGGCAAACCCTAGTCACCTTGAGGCGGTCAATGCGGTGGTAGAGGGGAAGGCAAGAGCCCGACAAAGGATTCTAGGCGATGATGGAGCAAAGACAGACCGCAAGCAGGTCCTTCCTCTCCTGATTCACGGGGATGCAGCGTTTGCGGGACAGGGATCGGTTGCTGAGGTGCTCAATCTTTCTCAGCTTCCCGGGTATCGGACGGGAGGAACAGTGCATGTCATTATCAATAACCAGATAGGTTTCACGACCATGCCGTCTGATGCGCGGTCCTCTTCCTATGCCACAGATGTGGCCAAGATGATTGAAGCTCCCATTTTGCACGTTAACGGGGAGCGCCCAATGGAGTTGGTCTGGGCTGCAGAATTTGCGTTCGCCTTCCGCCAGAAGTTTGGCCGAGACGTGGTGATCGACATGTATTGCTACCGTCGGCAAGGTCACAACGAAACCGATCAAGCGGCCTTCACCCAGCCTCATATTTACCGACAGATCTCCAAGAGAAAGCCACTCGGAAAGCTCTATGCTGATGAATTGATTGAAACCGGTGTCATGAGTGCCGAGGAGGTACAGGCCGGGCACGATGAGATATGGAGTCGCTTTGAGTCCGAATATGATGAGATGAAGCGTCTTGAGGAAGAGGGTAGCCGAAGTATCTACACGGGATCCACGGCCAAGGCTCAGGAACGCTTCAATCATGACCCGGTTCCCACGGGTATCACACGGAAGCTTCTACAACACGTTGGCAGCGTTCTTACTTCCGTGCCCGAGGGCTTTAAGCTGCACCCGACCCTGGCCAAACGATTCATGCCGCGGCGTGTGGATGCATTGAAAAATGGCGGTCCATTCGACTGGGCGTTTGCGGAGTCTCTGGCGTGGGGAGCTCTCTTGAAGGAAGGCTACCCGGTAAGGCTCTCGGGACAGGACTGTCGTAGGGGAACCTTTAGTCAGCGCCATGCGGTTTTTTACGATTACGAAAGCCGTGACCGTCACATACCTCTTTACCACATCGATTCGCAACAGGCCAAATTCTGTGTCTACAACAGTCTTCTTTCAGAGGCTGCGGTACTTGGTTTTGATTACGGCTACTCTCTGGGCTGTCCCCAGATGCTGATCATGTGGGAAGCTCAATTCGGTGACTTTGCGAATGGAGCCCAGGTGATCATAGACCAGTTTATTTCTTCTGCAGAATCGAAGTGGCAGGGGCCCAGCAGCGTAGTGATGCTGTTGCCACATGGTTATGAGGGCATGGGGCCTGAGCATAGCAGTGCGCGTCTTGAGCGATTTCTACAGCTTTGCGCCGAAAAAAACATGACTGTGGCCAATCTGTCTACACCCGCGCAATATTTCCATATTTTGAGGCGGCAGAAGCATCGGAGCTTTTTGAAGCCCCTTGTCCTCATGACGCCCAAGAGCCTGCTCACAAGGCCGGAGGCAGTTTCCCAGGAAGAGGATTTTCTTGAGGGTGAGTGTTTTCAAGAGATCTTGCAGGATCCGCAAGTTGAAGAGCTCGACCTCGAGAAGATTGACCGCGTTGTGTTCTGTTCGGGGAAGGTCTACTACGACCTCATACAGCATCGGAAGGAGAACGATCTCAACCATACCGCAATTATCCGGATTGAGCAGCTTTATCCTTTCCATGGGGATATGGTTAAGAAGCTGATTGAGCCCTTCCAGCGTGCGGAGGCATTCGTCTGGTGCCAGGAGGAGCCTCTTAACATGGGAGCCTGGTCTTACATATGGTCGCGGCTTGAGCAGTGCGTAGGGACTGGTCGGGTGCGTTATGCAGGAAGAGACAGGGCTTCAAGTCCGGCGGCGGGATCGAAGGCAATGCACCTGCGGGAGCAGAAGATGCTCGTGGAAAAAGCGTTCTCCGTGTAAGAAAAGAAGCGTAGCCCAGACCTACTTGAACAATGGCCCTTGAAGTCAAAATTCCTGCTGCCGGTGAGTCCATAAATACGGCGACGGTAGGGCAGTGGCACAAGTCGGATGGGGAACAGGTAGCAAAGGGAGAGGTCCTCGCGACGATCGAAACAGATAAGGTGTCCAGCGAGCTTGAGGCACCTGTTGACGGTGTTATTCAGATTGTTGTTCAAGAGGGAGAAGAGGTGGCAATTGGCACGGTTATTGCAGAAATAACCGAAATAGCGGAGGTTGAGGCGGACCCAAGTGTTTCCGTCCAATCAGGTCCGGGCGAAGCCAACTTGCCCGGGGAGGTGGCTGCTGACGCAGTGGTGAGTGCCGAAGATCCAGAGGGTGATCAGTCGGAACCCTTTGGGTTCACCGCTTTGGATGAGGGCCCGGAAATTATTGCCATCAAGGTACCCGCGGCTGGGGAATCAATCGCATCAGCCACAATCGCGCAATGGCACAAGAGGGACGGAGAAAATGTGGAGGCTGGAGATACTCTGGTTACTCTCGAGACCGATAAGGTTTCTGCAGAAATCGACGCAGAATCACCGGGACTTCTGAATATCCTCTCCCCAGAGGGGATGGAGGTTTCCATCGGCGCTGTGATCGGCACAGTCACAGTAGGAGTTGTGCCACCTGCCGACGGGAATGTGCCTTCAGATGAATCAGCAGCTAGTGAGCCAGAAAAGCTGATCTCGAATCAGCCGGAGCAGCAGCAGAGTTCCTCAGTAGTGGAATCAGATGCCCGGGGTGCCTCCTCGGCGGCTGCGGCCCTGCTATCTTCTTCTCTTGTGCCGAGAAAGAACGCGCAGGGGGAGGGGAGCAGCCGAGGCGAAAGAACGCACAGTGAGTTAGGGGATTTGCCTGATTTGGATGGAGGTCGCACCACGAGGCGTCGTATGACTCCCCTGCGAAGAAAAATTGCGACCCAGCTTGTAAACGCTCAGCAAACGGCTGCGATCCTGACGACATTCAATGAGGTCGATATGTCCGCAGTGATGCAACTCCGCAAAACAGTTCAGGAAAGCTTCCTCGAAAAGTACGGGGTCAAGTTGGGATTCATGTCTCTCTTCGTGAAAGCGGTGGTGCACGCTCTGAGAGAAGTTCCCTCGTTGAATGGAAGAATTGAAGGGCAGGAAATTATCGAGAACCATTTTTACGATATTGGTATCGCGGTCGGCACCGAAAAAGGTCTTGTTGTTCCAGTGATCCGGGATGCAGAGGCAAAGGACTGCCCGCAAATTGAACAGGATATTCTCGATTACGCCGAGCGTGCAAGGGTGGGCAAGATACAGCTCGAGGATTTGAGGGGTGGGGTTTTCACGATTTCAAATGGGGGAATCTATGGGTCGCTTTTGAGCACTCCGATTCTCAATCCGCCACAGAGTGGAATTCTCGGGATGCATACCATACAAGAACGTCCGGTGGCCGTTGACGGCAAGGTTGAGATCCGCCCCATGATGTATCTGGCGCTGAGTTATGATCATCGCATGGTCGATGGAAAGGAGGCCGTGACGTTTCTAATCAAGGTGAAAGAGTGCCTCGAGAATCCTGCCAGTCTTCTTCTTGAATTGTAGAGGGCGCTGGCTGCAGGGCGGCTAAAATTTCCATGTGTTCGCGAATGACAATACCGACTGGAGATTGGCGCCATGTTTAAAATTGGTCTTGTTCTGAAGGGTTTCGCGATTGGGTCCGCGAATGTCATCCCCGGTGTTTCAGGGGGAACAATTGCAGTAATCACCGGGGTCTATGAGCGCCTGATCGAGGCTCTGAACAGGTTTGATGGGACAACGGCCCGTTTATTGTTGAGACTAAATTTTCGAGGAGCGTGGGAACGCGTAGATGGTCGTTTTCTCCTCGGAATTGGAATCGGCGTGGTTGTGAGCATAGTTACTATGGCCCGGCTGCTGGAGTGGGGTTTTAACTGTCACCCGGTCTTGATCTGGGCGTTTTTCTTTGGATTGATAGTTGCTTCTATTCCGTCGCTGGGGGCTCGTGTAAAAGGGTGGACCCTCGGCCCTGTAGCCGGGTTAGTGGCTGGGCTTGGAACTGGAGGCGCGGTAGCGTTTTTGCAGCCAGCCAGCGGGAGTGACAATATCATCTATCTTGTCCTGTGTGGTGCGGTAGCCGTCTGCAGTATGATCATACCCGGCCTCAGTGGATCATTTGTTCTCCTTCTCATGGGAGGATACAGACTTGTCATGGTTGATGCAGTTAACAGTCTCACTGGAGGAGAAGTAGGAAGGGCTTTGAATATCCTGATCCCCTTTCTCATAGGTGGAGTAGCAGGATTAATATTACTATCTCGTCTCCTGAGCTGGCTCTTTCGGAGGGCCCATGACCTCACCATGGCTCTGATTACAGGGTTCGTTGGAGGATCGCTTGTTGTGATTTGGCCCTGGAAAATCACAATCACAGAGAGGTTTATTCATGAAGGCGAGGAGACGGAAAAAATAGCCGGATTTACCGGTTGGTTCCTACCTGACGTAGGAACAGAGTCTACTTGGGTCGCTTTAGGATGTATGTTGGCAGGAGCAGCTCTTGTTGCCGTGGGTGCGCGATTTGGTAACAGTGGTGGCACGGCCTAATGCTTGAAGTGGTCTGAAGCATCTTTAAGGGTATTGCCTTGCGCCGACCTCATTTTCGACAAATACTGAAATATATGAAAAAAGAGGAAGTGGATTTGGAGGGACTTAAGGAAAAGTTTGTCTCCCAGTGGGGGGTCATGGGAACTCAATGGGGGATCAATCGTACCATGGCCCAGATTCATGCGTTACTCATGACCAGTCCGGAGGCCATGAGCACAGACGAAGTCATGGAGGAGCTGAGTATCAGCCGGGGAAACGCCCATACTAATTTGAAGGAGCTGGTGAATTGGGGGTTGTTGAGGATCGTAACCCGAAAGGGAGAGCGGAAAGAGTATTTTGAGGCCGAGCTAGACGTCTGGGAGATTTTTCGTCGGATTGTCCGTGAGCGAAAAAAGAGGGAAATTGATCCGGCTCTCAATCTTCTTGAGGGATGTCAGGCTGACAGCCAAGGCATGAAGAGCGCAGGTGGCCGGGCTTTTAACGAGCAAATGAAGTCTCTGGAAGAGTTCGTGCGCTTTGTCTCAAAAATGTCTGAGCGAGTAGCCGGGATGCCCCACGGTAAGGCGATGCAGCTCGCGATGAAGCTTTTTTGCTAGAAACAGCGAATGAGTTGATGCCATTTTCTGCCTGAGTCAGGTTTTCGGGGCTCCTTTCGGAAGAAAGTTCGTTTTTAGAGTGGCGCTCTGGAGTATTTTTCTCTGCCTCCAGCCCTGAAGTGGGTAACCGAGGAGAAAAACTTCACGATCCCTGAATGAATTCTTTGAGCGAGAGGGCAACTTGGACTAGAATTTGGCAGGAAAGGCCCACCAATTTCTCAACAAAGGTGAAGTGACAGGAAGACGCAACATAGACGCGGGGATTCGAACCCTGCTGATTCTCGCTACCATAGTGGTAGTGGTTGCTGGCTTAAAGGCGGCGGGGAAGTTCTTTGTCCCATTCCTTCTCGCGCTGTTCATAGCAACTGTGAGTTTTCCGATCACAGCGTGGCTGAGGCGCCACAAAGTGCCCCGTTTTTTTGCTGTTATAACGACAGTCCTCGTGGACTTCGCCTTTCTTGCAGGGGTGGTCTTCATTGGGATGACCTTGATTGGCGACCTGCAGGAAAAGTGGGAAAGTAAGTATCAGGTAGAAAGTACCGAGAAGCTCAAGCAGGCGGAGGATTGGGCCGTGGCTACAATTGTGAAGTGGTCAGACATACCGGAGCTGGAGGCGCGTAAAAATGTCCGAGCCTATGTCACGGAAGACCTGACTCAGCAGCTCAGCAGCATCAAGGTTGAGGATATTGTGGGACTGGGGACTAATGTTGTTGGTCGGGTGACCTCTTTCTTGGGCTCTGCATTCATAGTAGTTCTGTGTACTGTCTTCATGTTGACCGAAGCCCGTATGTTCGGGAGGCGATTGAGTTTAATCGGAGAGGCCCGCGGACCGAACTTCGAGCGGATGTTGCACGCGGGAAAAGACATCCAGAGATTTCTTGGGATCAAGACCATGGTAAGTCTGGCCACGGGATTTCTCGCAGGGTTTCTTTGCTGGGCGGCCGGTCTTGATTTTTTTATTCTCTGGGGGATTCTTGCCTGGGCTTTAAATTACATACCGGTCATGGGGTCCATTCTTGCCGGAATTCCTCCCACGATTCTTGCTCTTGTGCTAATGGGGTGGCCGAGTGCTCTGGCGGTTGGGATCGGCTACATTGCGATCAATATCTTTCTGGGAAATTTCGTGGAGCCAATGATGATGGGGCGGCGTTTTGGTATCTCGACTCTGGTTGTGATCGTTTCTGTAATGTTCTGGGGCTGGGTTTGGGGGCCGGTGGGTATGTTCCTGGCAGTCCCAATCATGATGATGTTGAAAGTAATAATGGAGAACAGCTATGAATTTCGCTGGATAGCGGTCGCCATCGGGAAGGAAAAGCGCGAGCACTTCGAGGACGAGCAAGAGCTTAAAGAAGCCGTAGAGGCAGCAGAGGGAGGTGTGATGCCCGAAGGAATTGCTCCTGAGGGGGGGGCTTCTCGGTAAGGCAGAGGGTGATCGAGATCAGGAAAGGTTCGCCATCCCAGACTCTCCGGTATCTCTGTCAGTGGACCACAAATTTTGCAATTAGATGGAGCGCTTTCAGAAGCTGGCTATTGCGGCACTAATTTCGGTTTTGCTGCTTCTTTTCGCAGGCGCAATTGTAAGAGCCACGGGATCTGGGCTTGGCTGTCCTGACTGGCCAACCTGCTGGGGGGAACTCGTGCCGCCAACGAGCGTTGAACAGATAGATTTCGATAAAATAGATCTCGAAAAATTCAGGAAAAAAGCTGAGCGGTTTGGCCGGGACCCAGCGGAAGTTACCCGCGATTCCCTTCGCGACGAATTCAATCCTCTTCATACATGGGTCGAATACATCAACCGCCTTTGCGCGATGCCAGTAGGAATTCTGTCAATGGCTTTGATGATTGCCTCCTTCTGGCGAAGAAAAAGAAGCGGTGTTGTCTGTCTGATGAGTGTATCAGCATTCTTATTGGTTCTCATTAATGCTGAGCTGGGGCGGAGAGTCGTTTTGAGCGGTTTGAAGCCGGGGATGATCACGCTGCATGTGGGTCTCGCGATTGTTCTATTATGTGTCCTTGTTTACGTCTCGTGGAAAGGTTGCGCGGATCCGGTGCGCAGAGTTCTTACGGGGCGGAGAGGAAAAGCGATCCGCGTATTGGGCATTGTTGTCTTTGGTCTGACCGTAGCCGAGGGGGTGCTGGGAGCGCAGGTCAGGGAGTTAACGGATGAACTGGCTAAGAGCGCGGGATCTGATGAGCGCGCTCTCTGGACCCAGGAGCTCGAAAAATCCGGAGTTTATCTGGTTCATAGGAGTTTTTCGTGGCTGATCGTAGTTGGAGCTGCGGCACTTCTGTTTTTACTCAGGAAGTCTTCCGGGGGGATATGGTGGCCGGATAAGATGATTGGTTTTCTTGTTGGTTCGCTTCTCGTGATGGGCGTGTTGCTTGCTCATGTGGGAGTATTGAAAGTTGTGCAGGTTCTGCATGTGGGAGCTGCAGCACTACTTGTTTCGGTCCTGTTTTTCTGGGTGCTCGCAACGCGCTTCCAGGATGTTTAGAAATCCCTAGAATGTCGGTTGTTCCCTCAGAAAATCCCGCGAGGAGAACTTTCATTCTGGATAATCTGCGGGCTTGGCCGGGGGGGTGTCTTGAGACGATGGCGATGACCTTCGTGGTCCTGATTGCAGTACGTGTCTTTGAGGCGGATGCATGGCAGAAGGCTACTCTGGTTGCAGCCTCAAGTTGTGGTCTTCTTCTGAGCCTTTTCCCGGTTCAGCTAGTTCGGAGAACCGGAATCTCGGTCAACCTTGGCACTTCTCTGCTCTGGATGATTTCGGGAGGAAGTCTCGTAGTTGCGGTGATCGGCGGGAGCTGTTTCAAGGTTTTTCTCCCTGCCATGGTAGTCGCGCAACTCTGCATTACTCTCAGTATTCCTCTGATGTCCCAAATTTACCGGAAGCATTACCCTGATCGGTCCAGGGGGAGACTGTTTGCTTCGACTGCCGTAGTGAGAAAGGCCTCGGCTTTACTGGCAGCCCTTGTTTTCGGGAAGGTTCTGGAAAACGACCTGGATGATTTCAGGCTGGTTCTCCTCGTCTATGCGATCTGTTGCGTGCTGATGGCAGGTTGCGTTATGGTGATAAAGCCTGTTTACCTGCAAAGATCAAATCAGGTCAGGCTGTTTGGTGCTCTCGAACATCTGCGGAAAGACCGGGTCTTTCGGTCTCTGCTGACTTCATGGATGATTCTTGGTTTTGGCAACCTCCTCTGCTGGTCGATCTTTGTGGAGTATGTCTCCAATCCTGATTACGGGTATGAGCTTACTGAATTTACCATTGCCTTTATAACCGGGTCACTTCCGGAGATCATGTTTCTTCTCACCGTGGTTATATGGGGCATCGTTTTTGACCGGGTGAATTTCTTCCTCGTGCGCATGATTTTGAACGTGTTCTTCATGTGCGGAGTCTTGTTCTACTTTTTTGGAGAAGGGATGTGGGCCCTTTGTGTGGGTATCTCGCTACACGGAATTGGTCGAGCAGGAGGAAATATCGCGTGGAGCTTATGGGTTACCAAGTTTGCGAAAGCAGACCAAGTTGCCGAATATATGAGTGTCCACACCTTCATGTGCGGAGTCAGAGGTGTGATCGCGCCTTTTGTAGCCTTTCCCGTGATTGTATTGTTCGGACCTCGGGTGATAGGCGGGGCAGGATTTATTTTGATCATGGTAGCAACGCTCATGATCTGGCCTCATCTCCGAGGAAAAAGACCTGTCGAAGTGGACTGATCAGGAAGAGAATATATCTTACGCAGTTAAATTGGGGAAGAGCTTTCCTTCAGATACGGGACGGGAGGTGCATCAATGGAGTTCGAGGACTTCCGCAGGGCTGACAGTCGAAAGGCTGTGAGCTTCCCCAACGGGTGCACAGGTTAGTTTTCCCCTTGTGCAGTTAATTCCAGAGAGAAGCTCCGGTCGCTTACGACATGCATTTTGAAGATCGTTAGTAGCCAGAAGTGAAATCCACCGTGTTGTGACGTTGTTTAAGGCCTGAGTCGCTGTCCGAGAGTAGGCACCGGGCATGTTGGTGACACAATAATGAAGAACGTCCTCTTCGAAGTAGGTTGGATTATCGTGACTGGTAGGGAGGCTTGTCTCCGAGCAGCCACCCTGATCGATTGCGATATCGACAAAAACACTGCCCGGTGCCATCTGCCTCAGCATTTCTCGTGTCATTAGTTTTGGAGCTGCCGCTCCCGGAATGAGGACGGCTCCAATGATAAGATCAATCCGGGGCAGTAGTGATGCAATATTGGCTTCGGTGGAATACAGGGTGTGCGCTTCCTGAAGAGTGATATCCAGAAATCGCATCCGCTCGACGTCGACCTCAACGATGGTGACATCAGCACCAATTCCGGTTGCTACCCGGGCGGCGTTCACGCCGGCTGTGCCGCCGCCGATAACCATGACCCGCCCTGGAGCGACGCCGGGGACGCCTCCAAGAAGGATGCCACGACCGCCCCGGTGGTTTGCGAGGTGGTAGGAGCCAAATATGGCGGCCATGCGGCCGGCTAATTCGCTCATTGGTTCAAGAAGGGGGAGCCGTCCTCCAACCTCGAGGGTTTCGTAGGCAATCGCGGTGCAGCCAGTCGCGGTAAGGGACTCGGTCAGAGACTTATCAGCAGCTAAATGAAGGTATGTGAAAAGCGTATGTTCAGGCCCAAGCATTTCAACTTCAGAGGGTTGAGGCTCTTTGACCTTCACGACGAGCTGGGCTTCCTCGAAGACAGCTTCAGCGGTAGGTAAGACCTCCACGCCAGCTAGTTGGTATTCTTTGTCGAGATAGCTGGAATTGGCGCCTGCGCCTTTCTCAATCACTACCCGGTGCCCTTGTTTGACTAATTCTCCCGCAGAAGCCGGAATCATGCCCACACGGTGCTCTTGAGGCT
>MDTD01123939.1_pt1 | contig 17196 bp, 7 predicted proteins | sample 811221 | NCBI WGS metagenome assembly MDTD01 (sample SAMN05326646, study PRJNA326480) | marine metagenome | isolation source: seawater | place: Pacific Ocean: South West | collected 2011 | reverse complement strand
GCGCGGCGCGGCGCGGCGCGGCGCGGCGCCTCCGAAACAATCAATCGTACTGACGAAGGACGACGCAGGCGGATACGGGAGTAATCTCCCCTCGCATTACGTCGCGGCGATCAACACGGACGGGGGCTACGATTACGGATTGACGACGCAGTGCGGCGAGTGTTGGGAGATTTTATGCGTCGACGGTCGACAGCGCGGATTATCGGATTCCATTCTCGGACCCTGGGCCGGGTGCGTCGACCCGGCGAAAAAATCCGTCACCGTCATGATCACCGACTCGTGTCCGTGCGATCATCCGGGAAATCCCGAGTCGAACAAGCGATGGTGCTGCGGCGGCGAGGGCGGGAATCGACACTGGGATTTATCGTACGCCGCGTTCGACGCCATTGCGATTCGACATCGAGGCGTCGTCGACGTTCGGTACCGTCGTACGAGTTGCGATTCGATGGGCGAGGAGCGATATTACGAATGAGCGACCGACCACCGCCGCTCCTTTTTCTTTCACTCGTTCGATCACGATCAGAACGACGACGACGACGACGACGACGACGCGAAATGAAATGAAATGAAAAGAATCAAATCAACCGCACTCGCACGCGCGCGCGCGAGTCATGTCCACCGCGCGCGCGCTCACCGCGCTCGCTCGAGACGCGTGCGCGCGTGCGCGCCTCGTCTTCGCGCGCGGAACCGCCACGGATGCGTCGTCGTCGTCATCGTCACGAACGGTCGGTCATCGATTCGCCGTCGTCGGGAGCGGTCCCGCGGGCATGTACGCCGCGCTCGCGCTCGCGAAAACCTTCGCGGGATCGACGATCGATGTCTTCGATCGCTCGCCCGCGCCGTTCGGTCTCGTGCGATACGGCGTCGCGCCGGACCACGCGGAGACGAAATTGGTGACGAAGAAGTTTCACGAGACGTTGACGACGCGCGAAGACGTCGCGTATTACGGCAACGTGGGACTCGGACGAGACGTGAGCGTGGGTGAATTGATGGATGGGTACCACGGGGTGGTGTTGGCGTGCGGGGCGAGCGGTGATCGACGATTGGAGGTGCCGGGAGAGGAGACGCGAAGGGGCGTGTTGAGCGCGAGAGAATTCGTCGCGTGGTTCAACGGAGATCCCGCGCACGGACCGGAGAGCGATACGCACGCGCGCGTGCGCGAAGCGTTGGAAAAGGGCGGTGCGAATGCACACGTGGCGGTGATCGGGGTGGGGAACGTGGCGATCGATTGCGCGAGGGTGTTGTTGAAGGATGCGGACGCGCTGGCCGAGACGGATATCTGCGCGCACGCGTTGGAGACGTTACGGGCGCATCCAGTGTCGTCCGTGTCGTTGATCGGTCGACGAGGCGTCGCGCAGGCATCTTTCACGCCGAAAGAGCTTCGTGAGCTGTTGAATTTACCCGACGTGCGCGTGGAGATGTCGGAAGAGACGCTCGCGCTGGCGCCCGAGGATGAGGAGGAATTGACGCGCAGTCGACCGAGACGACGCGCGTACGAGGCGTTTACGAAACGTAAAGACGCCGGGGAGTGTCTTCGCGAAGATGGGCGGTGCAAAAAGACTTTACACGTGCGTTTTCTCGCGAGTCCACTCGAATTCGGCGGCGACAAGGACGACGCGTTGCGTTGGATGAAACTCGGAAGAAACGAACTCGTCGGACCCGCCGGCGCGCGGAAATCCATCCCGTCGGGCGAGACGGAGACTATACCCACCACCCTGGCGCTTCGTTCGGTGGGATACCGCGCCGAACCCATCGCATCGACCGTCGACGGCGACGAATCGTCGAGCGGCGTAACGCTTCCGTTCGACGAACGCGCGCGCGTCGTACCCAACGCGTACGGCGCCGTCGTCGCCGACGCGCTCTCTCTCCGTCAAATTCCTCGACTCTACGTCACCGGTTGGCTCAAGCGCGGTCCCACGGGCATCATAGGCACCAATCTCACGTGTGCTGAGGAAACAGTCGCGAAAATGGCGGCAGATTTCGCCGTCAATCCACCGGAAGAACCCCTCTCGCGAGGCGTCGCCTCAATTCTCGCGCGCCGAGGCGTTCGCGTCTTCGACGCCGACGATTGGAATCGTCTCGACGACCTCGAGCGCGCGCGCGGCGAGGCGGTCGGGAAACCTCGAGAGAAATTCACGCGCGTTCGAGACATGCTCGACGCGCTCGCGTAGGTATGAATAGTCAGCATGTATTGCGTATTGTTAGTCTCGTCCCGAGGCGCTGGGCACCCAACCTCACATCGCGCGTCGTCATGCGCGCTGACGCGCTCGTCGCGTCGTCGCGCGCGGCCGGGCGTCCACTCGCGTCGTCCGCGCGTCGCGCTCGACGCCCGCGCGCGTCGTCTCGCGTCGTCGCGCGCTCGGCGAAGGATTTAGCGCCGCCGCCGTCCCGAGCCAAGAACGCGCGCGTGGCCGTCGATGCGTCGCGGCACGGCGCGCGCGTAGAGACGGTACGCGTCGTGGACGCGTCAACCATCGTTGTCTTCGGCGCCACGGTGGCGGTGACGTCGGTGGCGGTGACGACGGCGGCGATCGCGTCGACGCGCGTCTCGCCGCTGTTGGCGTCTCTGCGAACGCTGAGCGAGAGCGCGGCGGCGGCGACGCGAGCGGCGGAGAGAGCGTCGTTGGAGGTGGAAGAGTTGGCGAAGATGACGTCGGCGACGCTGCCGGTGACGCTGGAGGCGATGGAGGAGAGCGCGAGGGAGGTGGAGACGTTGGCGGCGGAGACGCGGGACTCGTTGAAGACGCTCGACGCGAGCGAGTACGTAGAGAATTTAGTCGCGGAATTTACGGAAAAGATGAAAGATCCGACCAAGGACATCAGGGATTTGAGCGACGACGCGGGGGAGTACGTGAAGAGGTTATCGCTCGAGGTTGGGCATTTGTTGCAGAGCGTCGGATTGTATTTGGACGACGGCACGTTTGACGAGGACGTGAAGAATTTATCGGCGGATGAGGCGGCGAGGCGACGTCGTTCGATCACCGACGCCATCACGGCAGCCAAGGAGACGACGGAGAGCGCGGCGTCGCAGCTCCAAGGCGTGGAGACCAGGGGGAGAGATTTGGCGGAAATTGTGGGGAAGATTGCGTTGGCGTCCAAGGATGTCTCCACGGCCATGACTCGAGTCATCGAACCAACCTCGGGTGGGAGATTAGGTCGCCCCACGGATGAAAACCAATGATTGTTATAACATATTACTACAACGGCTCACGTGAACGCGACCCAGCACGTCTCGTCCGGCGTTATAACATTATTCTACGCGGCTTGGGCGGACTCCAAAACATCTTGTCCGGTGTGTGCACGGGTGTGTGAAACAGCTCGACATCCGGATCGTCGACGACGACGATGTCGCGTTTTCCGCTTCCGTTCGGCGACAAGTGTGACCCGTATTGAATCAGACGCGTGAACTCCTCACCGAACGTGTCCCAGTACCAATCGAGGAATAAATCATGCGTCACACGTTTTCTGACCACCGCGCGCCGCATGTCCGCCTTCATCTCCAGTAAACGTATCCACCGCGAGAAGAAGTGATTGAGCGTCGCGAATCGCACGCGCGCGCGCTGCTTCGCGTGAACGAGCGCCGATCGCCGCCATCGCGTTTGCCACGTTCCGAAGGCTCGGCGCATTCTATTTCTACTCTGCGTTCGGTACGTCGCCAACGCGCTCACCGCCAACGTCCGCGCGCGCTCGCGCGCGTGAGACTTCCACCCGTTCCACGCGCAAAGCAACGCGCGGTGACGCAACTTGCTCACGACTGCGGCCACGCTCTCACGCTGCGCGCGCAACGTGCGCGTGCGATGACGCCACGCGTTGAAGACTTTGAAGACCTCCGCGTGACGCACCCGCAACGCCGCCCGCGTCGCCACGCCGCGTTGAAACGACGATTGCGACGCCCGCGCGCGCCACGCGTCGAACGCCATGCGGAAGGTTTTGCGACTGTGATCCCGCATCACGATCAATTGTCTGCGCACGACGGCGTGTGCTTTGAAACGATGCGTCCGCGCTAAACGCGCCGTAACTTTCCAAGCCGCGAAATACAATCGCGTCAACGTCTTGCTTCGATCCTTGTTCCGCGACGACACCACGGCGGCGTGCGTTCTTCTCAGGTGAATAGAATCGCGAGTTTCCTCGCGCCATTTCAAAAACGCCGCGGCGACGGTGCGATTATTCCAACGTGAAAACGTGCGCACCAATCGCTGCGCGAAACTTCTCGTCGCGAGCGTGCATCTCTTCCATGCCGTAAACGCCTCGACGAGCGCGCGATGACGCGCCTCGGCGTTTCCGCGACGCACGGCGCGGCGATGCACGCGCGCTATCTCCTTATTCTGTTTCGTGTGCATGCACCACGCCAATAAAACCTTTTGCTTGGTCTCTCTCGATTTATCCGCGAGACCGCGACGGTGCGCTCTCGCCGCGATGCGATGCACCTTTTTCGTCTGCGCGGCGCGCTCGACCCAACGATCAAACGCCCGTCGTTTGCGATAACCGTCGGATCGACGACGAATCATCGTTCCCTTTCGCGACATCACCTTCGCGCGATGGACGTATCGTCTCCACGAGTCAAACGTCGCGCCGAGACGACGCGCGTCCGCGCGAAGTATAAACCGCACGACGGCGACGCGCGCGCGCCGAGACTTTTCCGTCGCCGTCTTCCATCGTCTGAAGAGTTCATCTCTCATCGCGCGCGTCGATTGTCGACGTCTCCCATCGAGCGCCTTGATCACCGTGATCGAACGCACATCACGAACTCGCTCGCGCATCGTCCTTTTCATCGTCTTTTTCATCGTCTCCATCGTCTGCAGATTGTTGGATTCAAACTCTGAGAGCGCCGCTCGCGCGGAGTCGACGCACTTCGTCTCCACCGTCTTCAACTCTTCGCGCAACGCCAAGACATCTCGCTCCACGCCCTGTCGCACCGATACCTCCTCCTTGAACAAACGCGTCCATTTCTCCACCACCGTCGTCGACAGGAGTCCCGGCGCGGATTCCGCCGGTTTGACGCGCGGTTTCGTTTTCGTTTTCGTTTTCGGTCGCGCGCCCGTCTTCGCCTCCGCCGTCTTCTCCATCTTCGCCTCCATCGCGACCGGACTCGGCGGCGCCGCGAGCGGTGCGCTCTTCACGACACGCTCGGGCGATACCACCACCGGCGGCGCGTCGTTCGCCGAGCCGTACTCGACGTACGCGATGTCGTCGTCGTACAGACTCGCGTCTTCGCGCGCGTACCTCGGCACGCGCCACTCGGGCACGCGCGCCACCGCCACGTCCAGCTCCACGCGCTCGAATCGTCTGTTCCGAAACCGCATCGCGCGCCCACCGCACGGCACCGGCGCGTGATCGATCGCCACGAGCTCCCACTGTTCACACACGCCGAAATTAAAGCTATAGAAACACGGCGCGCGTCTCGCGCTTCGGCGCGCTTGCAATAATTTTCCACCCGCCGCGTGCGAACGAAACCCGTAATACTTTCCGAATCGCAACACCACCAGGTGCGTCGACGCGTCTACCTCCGTCAACGCATCCTCCGACTCTTCATCCTCCGACTCTTCATCCTCCGCATCGCGCGTCGACGAAAAGACGAACGCCGTCTCCGCGCGCGCCGCCGTCGTCTCCGCGGGCGCGCGATTCGCACGAATCGCCCGTCCGCGCCCATCTCGCGCGCCGCGCGCGCGCCCGTTCTCCAGATCTCTCACGAAGATAACGCTCCCAGCGTCGGGACCACCATCGTTCGTCTCCGGCGCCTCTCGCACGCGCGCGACGGCTGAATGGACGCGATGCCAAAATGTGTCCCCGAACGGGGACGACGGCGTCGCGCGCGCGAATGCGTCGTCATCGCGCGCCACCATCGTCAATCCGTCGCAAATCGTCATCGCGCGCGAGTTGGGCGGTGCGTCGACGCGCGATGACGCGATGACGATGCGCGAGAGGGGCGAACTGAGGAATGACCGTTGGTTTTCAGTCGGCGTCGGCGGGAACGCGCGGGCGAGAGACGGGAAAGAGTTTGATCGGTTGAGGGATTGCGTCGTCGTCTTCTCGCACTCGTGGGAATGTATTCTAGGCTAGGGTGCGTCGGTGCGTCGGCGTCGAGTCGCTCGCGCGCGAGGGGTCGGGGAGAGAAAGGCTGGAAACGCGGCGGCGGCGGTCGCCGTCGACGCGTCCCGAGACGGCGGACGCGTCGGACGTCGGGCGCCGAAGAGGAGACTTCCGGTGGTGGCGGAGAGAGGGGCGACGGCGTCTTCGGTAGACGCGTCGTGGGTCTTTGTCGTTGAGACGCCGAAGGGAGAGGCGTACGCCGTCGGTTCCGGAACCTCGTACGAGGACGTCTTCGCCGCGGAGGGCGTCGCGACGGACCGCGCGGCGACGGGCGACGACGACGTCTCGCCCGCGTCGCGCGGTCCGTCGGATTTCGTCGCTCTGAAGGGTCGCACAAAGGTCAAGTTGATCCCAGGACTGTTGAGAATGGACGTCGACGCGAACGCGGCGGTGGTTTGGTCCAGGGAGGAATCTCGGCCGGACGAGCGCGCGAGTCCGATCGGAGGTCGAACGAAGGGCGCGTCCGCGGCGTCATCGCCCGTGGTTTTCAACACGGCGAGGAACACGCGCTCGTCTTCGCCCACCATCGCGCTCGCCGTCGTTGACATGTCTTCCGACGTCGCGTCCTCGACGATGAGCGCTCGAGGGAGCACGCCGTTCGTTTTCCTGGAGACGTCGCCGTCCATCGCGAACGCTTTTTGCGACGCGGGCAAACGCGCCGAGCTTTCGCGTAATCGTTCGATGATCTTGGCCGCGTGGTCGTCGGCGAGTCTCCCCTCGGTCTTCGCTCTCGTGAACAGTGCCTTGGCCTCCAGCGCGCGACCTCTGTCGAGGAGATACGCGATTCCAGACTCCACGGGCACGTCGTCCCTGGTATTCCACAAAAGCTCGAGGAGCGCGTCCTCCATGTCGCCGTAAAAAGGTAACGACAAGATTTTTTCCAGGCACAACTTTTCAACGCCGTGATCCAACAAAAGACGCACCAGGTGCGCGCCAGCCTTCGAACGGTGAAGTTCGGGAAAGGACTCGTACGCGTCTCGAACGACGAGGAAAGCCTCGGCGACGAGGCCGCACGCGAGTCGAATGGAAACGTCGAGACCGATCGTCTCCGTGTCGGGCGTCGAGGACGCACCGGGCGGCGCTCGCGCTCGTGCGACGACCAACGCCGTCGCCGCTCGATCTCTCGCCGCTAAACTGGCGATGAACTTGACCGGTAGTAACGGATGCGCGACTTTCGGTAACAACGCGCACGCCTCGTCGAGCGACGCTTCGTTTTCGGCGTCGTCGAGAAGAACCGCGGCGCGCGTCTCTTGGAAAAGACGCGGATGAATGTGAGCCTGTCGCGCGTACTCCAAGGGTGAACCATCGTGCGGTAGACCAGAATCCAGCAAAAAGTACAAGAAGAGACACCTCTTCGCGACGAGCGCCGTCGGCGACGCGCTTCCGTCGACGAAAATACTCCGAGCGGCTTCGGTCAGCGTCCTGAAAGGATACGCCGGTCGGTGCTCGCCGACTCCGTCCAGGAGATCATCCAGAAAAGTACTCATCGAAGCACCACTACATCGCGCGTCGGCCTCCACGACGGCCGATCGTCGTCTCTGCACGGCGCCCGCCCACGCCGCCGGACCGCCGTACCTCGCGCCTGCCGCGTCGCTCGTCTCCCCGCGCGCCGCCCACAGCAACGCCTCCGCTTGCAATTGCCGACACACCACCTCGTCCCGAACCGATTGCAATCTCTTAAACTGCGGCGCCACATCACTCGCCGTCCTTCCACTCGCGTCCGCCCCCAACGCCTCCGTCGCCCGTCGCAGCGCGTCCAGCGTCCGCGTCGCCTCCTCCGCCGCCGCCCGCCGCGCCTCCGCCGGTCGTCCACTCGCCCCATCCAATCGAAACGCCGCTCGCGTCAGCGACTTCTTCGCCCACTCCAGCACGCACTCTCCGTCTCTCAGGTACGCCTCCACCGCGTTATCGGAGACGACGCGCGCGTCCCCGCACACCTCGTCGACGTAGTGCGTCGCCGTCGACGGCGCGCCCGCGCTCGCGCACGCGTCGAAAATCTCGTGTAATCGCTCCACGTCCTCGCCGCTCGCCGGCGCGGTGCGATCCGTCGTGGGGTCCGTGTGTAAACCTTGCGCGCCGGCCGCGACGAGCGAGGCGTGCACGCGTCGTAACGTCCCGATCGACGTGAGCGCGCTCGGGGGAAGGATGGCGAGCTCATCGAGCGCGACGGCGAGTGCGTGCGGATCCATGGGGTGTCAGGTCGCGTCGTCGACGCGAATGCGTTCGCGGTGTGTCTTCGCGCGCGCGCGCGCGATGGTCGACGCGCGTCGTCGAGTGGCGAGGCGATGTGATGTGATGTCGCCCAATCACAATCGCAATCGCAATCAAAATCACATCGCAATCGACGCGCGAAGGGCGAGAGGCGGCGCGAGATGGGCGTACTGTTACAATTACAATTGATCGATGACATCCTTGAGAGATTTCCCTCCCACCTTTGTGGTTTCGAGCAAAAATGTCTTCTTTCTCGCCTCGAGGAGTTGTTTCTCGAGTGCGCGCGATTGCTCGGTGTCGGGCGCTCGATGTTTCTCGCGTTCGAGCCGCGCGCGGTGCGTGTGCTTGAGCTGTTGCCCGAGCGTGTGGTGGGTGTTTCCTTCGACGGCGTTCTCGTCCTCGTCCTCGGGTTCGGGTTCGAAGCCGTCTGGGGTGTATCTGTGTTCCTCGTGCATGTGTTCCCCGTCGGCGGTGACGCGATGGCCGTGCTCGGCGTTCGCGGACGGGCGCGCGGGGAGAAAGACGTCCGGGTCGGTGGCGTAGCCGAGAAGTTCGAGCGTCTTCGACGCGATGCGGGTCTGCACTTCCACGATTGGTGAATCGGAACGAAAGACGAATTTGTCTCTGTGCACCGTGAATCGTTTGAGATTGCGCTTGACGTGCTCGTGGCTCGCGAGCTCGTTGGAGACGCGCGCCGGTAACTGGAGGAGCGACGTGAGCGCTTGTATCGGCTTTTGCGCCGCTTGATACTTCTCTAAAACCTGTCCGTTCGCATCCTTGCGCCAATGATCCATGTCCGGCTGCACCAAGTCTTCGGCTCGAAGAACGATGGCGTGGTTCTTGAGCGGACCCTTGATCATGGCGCCAATCTCAAAGTTGACGGATGTCCAATACGCCGTCGCGCGCAACACGTCGATGACGTCAGCCTTCTTGATGTCCCTCAACGATTTATGCGCCGACAGATGCCGCCACTCCTCCTCGAACTTGGTGGTGAGTTCTTCCCAACGCGCCCGGCCAAAATATGCCTTTTGCAAATCGCGCTCCTTGTCGTGCAAGTTGCCGATCGGCAACGTTCTCGGGTCGCGCACCAAGTGCACGTACGTCACCGTCGGTCCGTACACATCTCGCCAAAACGGCAACAGATACATGGCGAGCGGATCCTTCCACCCCCAACGCCCAATCTCTTCGTCGTGTTGGATCCCTTTCTTCGTCAATCCGGGATGCAACCACTTCTCTTGCCTGGCGAACATGTCGCACAAATGTTTCGCTACATCCGCCTGCAAATCCATCGGCATATCGTCCGGTTCATACAGCGTCTTCTTCGCCCACGCCATGACGTCCACGATGATATCGTCCAAACCACTCAATCTCTCCGCCTCCGAGTTCCCGCGCGAATCCGTCGGACCGAACGTCACCGCCTTGGACTCTTTTAAAAACTCCTCCAGCGGCTTCCCGACGCCGCCGCCGTCGCCGCCGATGATCACCGGCTTCTCCGGAATCTGCGTGCACTTCATCTCCGGATGGTCTCGGAGCAAGTGCACCATCCATCGACGGTCACCACTCCGCGCCTCGGCCGGTCGCGCCGACGCCCGCTCGCGCGCGGCGGACGTCGAGGGAACGATCGCGCTCAACACGATCGAGAGCATCGCCGCGACGAACGCGCGCGGGGCGACGCACGAGACCTTCCGAGACGCCCCGCGGCGCGCGCGCGGGGCGCGGGGCGACGCATCGCGCGGTTCGGACGCGGCGCGCGACGCGCGTCGCATCGTGCGCGCGCGGGACGACGACGAGTGCGGTGGATGCATGCTGGGCGCGGACAGAACCCGAGTCCCCTCTCTCGACGAGTCACGACTCATCACACCGCACACCATGGCGCGCGTCCACCCTCTCGCGCGCGCCGACGCGCGCGTCGTCCACCCTCTCGCGCGCGAATCCTCCCTCGCGTCCCCCATGACGCGTTCGCGTCGCGCGTTCGCGCGCTCGACGTCTCGGGGAATCCGCGAGGGAGGATTCGCGCGACGCGCGCGCGCGGCGGCGGCGGTGACGGTTCGCGCGGGCGACGACGACGACGACGACGGTGGCGGAGGGATGCGCGCGCACGTCGGACCCGTGGACGTTCGCGTCAAGCGCACGACGCCTCGCGACGCGCGGGCGGTGCGTCGAACGGGAGAGACGACGACGACGACGACGCGCTCGGCGAAGGAGCTCAGACGCGCGAGGACGTACGCGCCGGACGCGTACGAGTATCACGGATTCGTTCGCGTGCGCAAGGAGGGACTCGGTGCGAGGGTGAACGAGGATGTGTCGTCGAGGTTTCCGTTCGGGGATGGATTCGAGTTCGAAACGTGCGAGTGTGAGACGGAGGAGATGGTGGAGGCGACGGCGTCGATGGCGAGCGCCGAGCGCCGCGCGCGTTTGGAAAACGTCTTGGCGAATAGAAGTTTTTCGTTGATGCCGGTGTTGGAGGGAATATACGATATTGGGAATATGTTGGCGGTGTGTCGAACGACGGAGGCGCTCGGGATCGGGTGCGCGTCCATCGTGTCGTCCAAGGGGTTATCGTTTAAGGCGAGCGGGCGAACGTCGGGAGGCGCGCTCAAGTGGCAACACATCGAACAGTTCGAGACGTCCGAGTCGGCGCTTCGCGCGGCGAAAAAGAAGGGATACCGCATTCTCACGACGGAGTTCGAGGGGGCGTATCCTCTATCGCACTACGACTGGACGATTCCCACGGCGGTGGTGTTTGGGAACGAACGCGAGGGCGTCTCCGAAGAGGCCAAGGCGATGAGCGACGGCGGCGTCTTCATTCCCATGTTTGGATTCACCGAGAGTCTCAATATATCCGTCGCGGCGGCGTTGGTGATGTCGCACGCCGTGACCGATCGCATCATTAGACAAGGGTTTCACGGGGATCTCACGGAGGAGGAGAAGCGCGTGTTGAGAGGGGTGTACATGTCGAGACTGATTCCGAATTACGCGAAGCAAGGATATCTCGAAGACTTGGTGGCGCGTCATCGAAAGGGGAAAGGCGACGCGAAGGCCGTGCATCGAAACGGCGAGGACGACGACGTGTGCGAGGAGGAGTTAGATGAACAGCTGTTGTTGGCGGAATTAGCCGCGTCGAACGTCGTCGGAAGACGTCTACCGAAGAAGGATCTCGGGTGGGATAAACATCTGGACGAGTGATGGCGTCGGGCGATTAGATTAGATAAGACTTTTTAGTTGTCGAGTTGGGATATGTTTCGAGAGGTAAAAATTGTATTAAGACGGTCTAAAATGTCAACGTAACGATTCACGTGGAAACGCGCGCTTATTTTCTTCTTCTAGTTCGGCTCGTGCTCGGCTTGGTCGCCGGTTCGGCGGCGACTGGCTTTCTCTTCTTCTTGTTGTCGGGTTGCTCTTCTTTCACCTCGACTTGTCCTTGCCCCGTTTGCCCTGGAACCGGTACGGGCGGTTCCGTAGCCGGAGGTGCAGCTTCTATCACGGGTTCGACTTCCTTCGGCGCCGGGCGGAAAGGCACGTACGGTATGCCTTGCGCCGCGCAGCACTCTGGGCACGCGAATTTGACGTTTTCAGCGTTCTCATCCTCCTCGCCGGGCGCCGGTGGTTGCATCCCGATGCACTCGTAGTGGAACCATCCATCGCATCTATCGCAGCAAATCATCGGTCGCAGCGCGTCGTACGCGCTTCGACACACACAGTACAGCTCACACCGCTCACCCAGCTCCTCGAGCTCCTCCTTGAGATATAAGGGCAACGATCGACCCTCCTGAAGGAGCATCTGCGCCGCCTCGATGGGAATGGATTTATCTTGCACCACGGTAGCGGCGCGCTCGAGCCATATCTGTCCGGCGACTTCCAAGGCGTGCGCGCGATCCGCGAGCGGATCGATGCCCGTGCCCGGACAAAGACCGGCAGCCATGGCGGACTCCTTGAGTTCGTGGAGCTTCAACAGTCTCGGGAAGGGAGGACCCGTCATGAGCCTGATGGCTTGTTCTCTCCACGCCGGACCGCACACTTCGCGCATCAGCGCGAGCGTCTCCTCCACTGGTTCTAACTCCATCGCGAGCGCGCCCTTCATGCCAGCGTACACCTGAACGGCGGGGTCGACGTTTTCGTTCCTCGGCACTCCCATCGCGAGACCCATGTCCGGCAACATTCCGGGAACGCCCATGTCGCCCGTCGGAAAGGCGGGTTGTACCATCTGTTGCGCCAACTGTTGTTGGGCCATCATCGCTTGCGCTTGCTCGTTCGATCTCATCGACTGCTCGGCCGAGGTGTTCGCATCACCGCTCGCGTTCTCTCCGGGAACGACGGGCGGAATGATTCCGGACAGCTGGAGCGTCGCTTGCATGAGCCAGTCGCTCGCGCCGACGTCCGCGAGTTCCTGTTCGTGATCCTTCGTCATCTTCAAGTGTTGATTCTGCATCATCAAGACGTGAAGAATGTGCGGTCTCGAGCGCGCGGGTGCCATGTGAATCTGCGCTTGACACATGGCAAGTTGCATAGCGAGTTGCTGAAGTTGGCTGAGCTGCCTGGTGACCACCTCGGAGATCTCAGGCGAGCACGGAGACACACTGAGGGCGTGCGTGCGCTGCGTCGCTGCAAACGTCACCGCCTGACCCATCAACATCACCTGTTGAAGAGGCGAGAGCGATGCCTGCGGATTCGGATTCTCCGGTGTCGCCGAGAGCACTGCTTCTGTGGCGCGTCGCGAGCGCTCTTCGGATTCTCTCGTCGCGGCTGCTTGGGCAATCTTCGCGGCTTGCTTGATGGCGTTCTCGTGCGACTCCTTGATGCTCTTTCTGTGCAAAACCTTGCGAACTTCTAAGCGCCACGCGTCGTGCGTATTGATGACTTGATTCAGAATCGTCTCTTCCGGAACTTCGCCGGGGAAGCGTTGCGCTTCGCCGAGAAGTTCTCGTAACAGCATCACGTTCGGACGACTTGTTCGGTGAACAGAGCGATACGTTTCCAGCGACAATTGGTTTGCTCTGCCGCTCTTCGCCATGCACGGAGGACAGATGTAGTTGTGCATCGTCTTCGCCATGGTCGGCGTGACGTTGATGCACTTCAAGTGGTACCAGTCGCCGCAATCGTCGCAACCGACCATTTGCACGCCGCCGGCTTGACGACACAGGCAGAATTGACCCTCCTCCGTCTCCGGCGGTTCACCAGTCCCGGTGACGTCCTCTATCGCAGCCTTGACCGATTCCAGAACGATCATCAATTTCTCCGTCAAAGTTTTGTCTGTCTTCAAATCTCCTTGATCGTGGACCCAGAGCAACGAACTGATCTTTTCGGTCCACGCCGTGGCGGCGTTGCACGCGTTGGTCAACGCCTGGCGTTCGGAACACTTGAAGGTCAAGTCTTCGACTTCAGCTAACAAATCGTACAGTTCATCAATTTTCGGTCGAGCTCGACCTTCTGCGACACTATTAAGACATTTTCGGACGGTTTCGACCCACACGGCGTGATCGGCCAACGACGTCTCCAAGTCTTCTACTTTTGACACGTTCGCCGGCAACGCCTTACCTTCGGCGATGAGCGCATCGATTTCATCCGGTGAAGCGCTCGGAGCTAAGCGACCGTCTTCGAGCGGCGGTGGATCGAGCAATAGATCAGCCTTCTTGCGCCATTCATCGACAATCTTGTGTCTTTGAATAATCTCGGCGACGAGATCCTCCTTCAAATCTTGCAGCTCGTCAATTTGAGCTCTGAGTTCATCCAACACGGTGTCGTCTATCAACTTTGCTTTCGGTGCTATCACCTTGGCCACTCTCTCTTCCCACTTTAATGAATTGATACGAATGCGAACCATTTTCATACCGGGTAATTCCAAGCCAAAGTCTTCGTGAGAGACGTCGAGTTCGTTCAAAGTCACCTCGGCGCCGTCCTCGCGCCAACGCTTGACGGCATCTTGAGCGTCGACGTCCCAATCTTCCGCATCTTCGACCCGCTCTTGCAATCCTGCTACTTCCTTAACGTACAATTTCAAGTTTTTGGATTCCTTCAGCAGTTCATGAGCCTCAGAGAGCGGAGGAATCGGGTTCGAGGCGCCTCGGCGCGTGAGCTGTTTGCCCTTCAAACAAGGTTGCGCTCGTTCCAACCAAGACTTTGCCGTGTTCACGGCTTCCGAAAGAAGGTCGAAACCGTCCAATGCGATCGGACACAAGTTACCGTCTCGGATCAGCGTGGACGCATCCTCGAGTGACGGTGGATCCTCACTTCCGACGGCTTCAAGCATGACCGCCGCGCGCTCGTTCCATTTCTTTGCAGCCTCGATGTGCGCCTCGCACTGCGTCAAAAGAGCTTCCTCGTCCGGTGCGACTTCTTTGTCTTCGGAATCTAAGAACTCATTTCCTTGCTTGACGGCTTCTTCGACTTCAGCGAGCGGATGCTGTCTAGTGGCGATCATTTCTTTCAGCTTTTCAGCGAGCTCGCGCACGGTGATGCGATTCTTCAACCATTCGACTTCGTCGACGCGAACGCTGAAATTCTCACCTTCGCGTAAAAGTAGTTTCAAGTCTCCAACGCGCGCTTGTGGATAGTCGCTCGCGCGTGCGCGACCGGCCCACACCTTCACGGCTTCGATTTGATCGCCCAACTCATCCACGGCGTCCAATTTCACCGAGAGACTCATACCCTCCTTCAAGAGAGCGTTGGCGTCTTCAAAAGCAACCTTTGCGGCAAACAGAGATTCTGATTTCGCTCGCCAAAAATTCAATTCTTCTAAAGCTTTGCGTAAAGTTAACAACTCGCTCTGTTGTATAGGCAATCCGGACGATTCCTCGAACAACGCTTCGATTTCGCGCGCGTTGGCCAACTCGTTACGAGGCGGAAGCTGTCGGCGTCCGGGAAGTGCCGTTCGCACCTTTGTCGACCAAGAGCCAGCGCGCGCGATGACATCCTTCAGTTCGTTGTACGAAGGAACTTCAACTCCGAATTTGTTGGCCTCGGTTTGTAACGACGAGCAGGCGCGAGGCGCGGGGTTTGGTTCCTCGGCCAGCGCCGCTTTGATGCGTTCCTCCAACTTTTTACCGGCCGCGAGTAAATCACGAAGCGGTTGCGTCTCAGCCTTCGGCATTGGCACCGGAGGATTATCGAGCAGTTCTTTTAATCGACCGAGAGAAAGTCGTGGCGCACCGACATCATCGTTCGCAGCTTCAGCGTTCGAACCGGAGCCGAGACGTTGCCTGAGCGCCACGAGACTCGTCTGCCACGCAATGGCGTTCATCACGCGCGCGTACGCCTCTCTAGCCGGTTTCATGTCTGATCCCCCCCAAACGAATTCTTCGCCGCCGCTCAGGAGAGATTTCAGTTTCTGTAACGGCGGAAGCGGTGGTTTGACGAGTTCGTCACCCACGCGCTTGACCCACGCCTGCGCCTTTTTCAGTTGGCCCTTGTTCGCGGCCACGTAACCAAGACCGGCGTTTTCAGACTTCAAAGCGGCCAATTCTTTCGCGGGAATCAGCTTTTCCGACTTTGTGACTAGCGTCTCTAAATCAGCGAGCGTTCTACGGTAAAACATTGTCTTGCTCGACATGGCACATTTGCACAGCTCTGCGGCGTGCTGCGAGCACGCTTTTCGAGCGTCGTCGCATGAACACGAAACTCCAGATAGATAGAGAATTTGTCGGCAAACAACGCACGAATCTCTCGGCGTGCTCGACGTATCCGCACCCGTCGACCGCGTCTTTCGAACGCCGTTGCTCTCATCTTCTCCAGGCTCAACAAGCTGCGCGCTCTGAGACACCCCAGATGCGAAGAGATCGTTGCGCACTTGGGCTTCCTCCGTGTAGATTCGCGCCATCTCCGGCCACAAATGACGCGCAGTCTGTCCGCTCGGTTCATCCGCTGCTCTGCACACTAATTCCTCGTGACTAAACAGCGACGGTGTCGCGTGCAATCGATTTCTTTGCGCGCTCAGGGAACCGCTCGCCAACCAATCAGTCGGAGCGTAGTTGACGCTCTCGGTGCAATTCAAACCGCAGTTGAACGTGGCGTAATACGCGCCCGGAAAGGTGATCACGTACTCGCCCGGATATTGTTCCAATTTGTTCACGGGCACGCCAGCGCTCATCAAGAAGTTCGGCGATAGCATCGTGAAGACTCGTCCCAAATCGTTGACGTGCGCCTCGTACACATCCGGCATGACGTTTTTGAAACACTCCTCAAACTTGTCCGCCGCGCTCGCGGGCACGCAGTACCACGTCTTCGGCGCTCCCCAGTGGTTGTACGTGATTCTGTAAAGATCGTGTTGCTCTCTTCGCCACGTCGTGGAGCTGAACGTGCTCCCGACTTCCAACACCGGCGTCGTCACGCCCGGCAAATCTTCCCGCAGAGACGCCAACACGGATGGGTGTTCACCGGACGCGCGCGCGACATTGTTCAAATTCCACTTTGATTCCGCCAATTCTTTAATATCATCCGCACTGACGCCCTCAATCTTCACCCGAAGCGTCTCACCGCGTCGCGGGAACCCGCTTCCGTGCTTGGTGGTGTCGATCTCCGTCCCGCACTTCACCTCGCACACGTCGTCCGCCGAGCTCGCGTCCTCCACCATTCTCCAGAAACACTCATCGATCACTTGCATACTGATTCCCACCCGCTTCGCCTCCTCACCAAAAAACGCCGTGTCGAACTCGATGCACGAATCGTTAAACTGCGCCAACGTAAACTCGACGCCGCGGTCTTCGCTCAAGAGCGCCACCTCGCGGTCGATGTCTCGACAGCGCGCGCAAAACCACTCCCCGCTCGGCACTTCCGTCATCTTCGGCGTCAAACAATACATGTGCGACCTGTTCACGATCACCGAGCGCGGCATCACCACCGCGCGTCACCCGTCAGTCTCTCGTCTCTCGCGTCTCTCGTCCTCCGCGCGTGGTCCTCCTC
>MDTD01039772.1_pt1 | contig 17197 bp, 15 predicted proteins | sample 811221 | NCBI WGS metagenome assembly MDTD01 (sample SAMN05326646, study PRJNA326480) | marine metagenome | isolation source: seawater | place: Pacific Ocean: South West | collected 2011 | reverse complement strand
GACACCTAATCTTGCCACGCCCTCGAAGCAAGGGGCAATCTCACCCCCGTGGAGCCAATCTGCTACTTCAACCGTCTGACCGGAGCCCTCGAGACTGAGCAGGTTTACGGGGAAGGCTGGCTGCGCCTTGCCTATGAGACCCGCGGTGGAGCCCTTCTCCGGCAGATGGTCAAAAGACCCTTTTTTTCCCGTTGGTATGGCCGGCGGATGGCGCGTCCCGCGAGTCGCGCCCTCGTGCACCCATTTATCCAGAAGTTTGGTCTCGATGCCTCCGAGTTTGCAGACCCTCCGGAATCATTCGGCACCTTTAATGATTTTTTCGTTCGGAAGCTTAAACCCGAGGCCCGGCCCCTGGATCCGGCCCCGTCGGCCTTTATCTTTCCCTGCGATGGAAGGCACCTCGGTTTCCCGGACATCTCAGCGATTTCCTCAGTCTTCGTTAAGGGGCAACGATTCTCTCTTTCCGGCCTTCTTGGCTGCAACGAGCTCAGCGAAAGGTTTGCAGATGGTAGTCTCGTCCTTTCTCGCCTCTGTCCCACCGATTATCATCGCTTCCATTTCCCGGCCTCCGGGGTTCCATCCCACTCTCGCCTGGTTAATGGATCCCTTTTTTCGGTATCACCAATCGCCCTCCGTAAAAACCTTTCCTACCTCTGGGAAAACAAGCGGATGATTACGGAGTTGGAGACCCGGGACTCCGGCATGATCCTGATGATTGACGTCGGTGCCACCAACGTTGGATCCATCTCGCAGACGTTCGCCCCTAGCCAACCCGTTGAGCGAGGTGATGAACGCGGCTACTTTTCCTTCGGAGGATCGTCTACTCTCACTCTCTTTGAACGAGGTGCCATTACCCTTGCTGACGATCTGATCGAACAAACGAACCGGCAGACCGAACTCTATGCCCCCTTCGGGAGCTTCCTCGGCACCCAGAGGCCCTGCCCGGTTTCCTCTCCCTCCTGAGTAGAATCTCGCTCTGGCGCACTAATTGGGAAAGGCCTCAAAGGCAACCGGGAGAAACCAGACAAGCAACAGCAACCAGAAGGAAATAAAGGCAACTGCGGCACACGCTCCAGCACCCTCTGCCCATCGTTCCTCGTACTTCTGTGCCTTAGTTCCCGTCAGGAATGGCAGCAACAGGAGAGCGACACTGAGCAGGCGCCCGATCCACCCGGAGCTATTCAGAGAAGCCCCACCTGACAGGATCATGAATACGCTCAAGACCAGGGCAGCAGGCAACAGGGAAAACGTGGCCAGGCTGAACCAGGGAAAAGAGGACCCACGCTGACCGTCCATTTCGAATCGCTGCCAGTCGGCGGGCAGGAGCTCAGTCCGAGGGTCGACCTCACCCCGGTATTCGTAGAGCCACGCATACAGGGTTTCCCCGTCCTCGGCATGAACCGTGGCCTTCAGGCGCTCGTACTCACTCCCTTCGAAGGCATCCAGTTCTCGCAGTAACTCCCGCTCGATCTCGTAGAGTTCTCCCCGCACTGGAACCCCCTCCCCATCTAACCGCAGTCCCGGATACCAATCAATACGGTAGAGGCGCCCCAGTATCCAAGCCCTCCCTCGGAGCGGCGCCTTTCCAAGCCTGAAATGATTGGAAGATCCTTTTCGCAAGGTGCCATACACAAACACCAGAGTCTTCTGATTTACCGCCATGGCTTACTGCTTATACTAGAGAAACCGTCCCTCATACATTCACCGGTCTCTCTCCCCGACCCGCTCACACAGAAGTTCCCGCAACCCATCCAGACCTTCCTCCAACTTCGCTGAGATCGGAACAATGTCCACCTTGGGGAACCGCTGTCGGAAATGGATCAGGTTATCGTCCGCTCCATCAAGATCCATCTTGTTCGCCACCACCAGCCAATCGAGCTGAGAAAGGTCCGGGTCGTACAATTTGATCTCGGTTCGAAGAGTTTCGATATCCGACACCGGATCCCGGCACTCACTTCCGGCCATATCCACCACGAACAGGAGGAGGCCACACCTTGTGATATGCCTCAGGAACTCATGGCCGAGACCCCGGTTTTCATGAGCTCCTTCGATTAGCCCGGGGATATCGGCAATCGTGCATCGTTTGAAATCGTCAAACTCCACCACCCCGACCATCGGATTCAGTGTCGTGAATGGATAGGACGCGATCTTCGGGCGAGCCGCACTCAGCGTGGAAGTGAGCGTCGATTTCCCCGCATTTGGAAACCCGACCATCCCCGCGTCCGCAATGCGTCTCAGCTCGAGATAAAACACCCCCTCCGTTCCCTCGGTTCCGAGAGTAAACTCTTGTGGAGTTCGGTTGGTAGAACTCCGAAACTGCCAGTTTCCCTTACCTCCTTCGCCAGCCTTGCAAATGACAAGTTCCTCTCCCTCGGAAGTCAGGTCGGCAACAAGATCCAGATCAATCCCTTCCCCGGACCGCTCCATTTCCACTGCCTCGGCAACAGTTCTGGCCGGACTGCGATAGACCAGAGTTCCTGGCGGCACGTTTCCAATCACAGGCTTGCCACTCTTCCCGTGCCGTTTCCAACTCTGCCCGTGTCCACCATCCTTGGCGATCATCCGGGGGTTGTAGTGAAACGCCCTCAGATTATCGATGTGCCGGTCCACCCTCAGAATCACGTCTCCACCCTGTGCCCCATCACCGCCGTCAGGACCCCCGCGAGGTACAAACTTTTCCCTCCGGAAGCTGACTACGCCGTTTCCGCCATTTCCTGCCTTGGCGTAGATTCTGGTGTGATCAACGAACACAGAGGGTTTCTAGTCGCTAACCCTGATCACCTGAACCCCAAAATATCGCCCTCGTGGCCCAAAGGCGGTTTCTCCTCCTTTCTGACCTCACTTGACGGACTCACCCGATGCATTCACCCTGCTTCCATGGCTGATTCGAAGGGTTATGATGCGCCAATGCGCCTCGAGGGCCAACTGCTGATTGCAACCCCGACCCTCGGAGAGGGTCTGTTTCATCATTCGGTAATTCTGCTCGCGGAGCACAGTTCCGACGAGGGAGCCTTCGGGCTCATCCTGAATCACCCTTCTGGTCACAGCGTGGGCGATTTTCTGAAGCAGGATGAATTCGAGGCTCTCTCAGATATCAGCGTTCATCTTGGCGGTCCGGTCTCGCAGGAGAATCTCTCTTTTGCCGCTCTATGGTGGTCCTCCAGTGAGGTCCTCCGCTTTGAAACTAGCATTTCGGCCAAGGAGGCCACGAAACGAACCCGAATCCCCGGCGTCGTTGTGAGAGCCTTTCTCGGATATTCAGGCTGGTCCAGTGGTCAGCTTGAGAGCGAAATTCGTAATCGTTCCTGGATCCCCGCCAAACCTACGGTTGAGTTACTGAGTCGCAATCAGGATCACTCACTCTGGTCAGAGACCCTGCAAAACCTCTCCCTGTATCATAGAATCATGGCGGAGTGCCCCGGGGATCCAGAACGGAACTAGCGCTTGTTCCGAGGTCTTTCTCACGAGAGCGAAAACGGGACTATCGGAGGTCCTTCGTGAGGACAGTGGACGTCCGTCCACTCTCCTCGCACTTGCTAGCGCGATCCTCGGGTACGATAGAGCTATCAGCTGTACGGTAGCCAAGGTTCTCGAAAAAAGGCACCGCCCGGTTCGTCAGCGCAAAGACGACTTGGACCTTGAGTTCCCGGGCCCTCTCCTCGGCTGCCTCAACGAGTAATTTACCATAGCCTCGACACTCGTGAGACTGCTTTACGTAAAGACAGGCTAATTCAGCCAGATCAGCCCGGTGACGATGCACGGCCACGCATCCAACCACGTTGTCATCCACACACAATACAAGGAAATCATCTGCCTTCTGCAGGATATCTTCGTAGTCACGGGGAACCAGGTGCGAGGCACGGACTGATCGCCCTATCATGGCAAGTAACTCAGGGACATCATCCTCCCGGAGAGCACGCACCGCCCGATAACTGTCCGCATGGACCATGGTCCCAACCCCCTCATTGGAGAACAACTCATCCGCCAGCACACCCTGTTGACGTCCATCAAGGACATGGACCCTCGGCACTCCCGCTCGGCAAACAGCAGCAGCGTCCTCCAGCAGCTCTGCGCCTCTCAGCCCCCTTCCGGCAGCACCATCCAGAAACTCTGACAGAGCAGACGAAGAAACTGCCCGAAGCGGTTGTCCGTCCCTGAGAATCCCCGGACCATTGAGAAGTCCGATTAATTTAGTCGCGCCGATTTCAACCCCTAGACCAGCCAGCAATTGTCCGAGAAGCCCATCACCCGGACAGCTGACAAGGGCTGCTTGCCCACGCTGCAGAATTGGACCTACGGTCTCTTCTCCGCTCAAGCGCGCGAATTTGATTTCTATGTCCAGTGCCCGATCTGCGGCCACCGAGACCGCCTCTTCTCCTCCCGCCACTGCGATGACGAGGTTTACTCCAATTCCCTGGAGGACCTTGAGATCAAGCAGGGCCTCCGCAACAGCAGATTCCGGCAGACCTGCGTCGAAACCAACGACGAAAGTCCTGCCTCGGAACATCGGCACGTATTGCAGTACACCTCTGATATCACCAAGAGCCATCAGGAGCGCTGTTATCGTCCCACAACGAGACTTTCAAGCGTCAAGGCTCACCCGGCTCCATTCAATCAACCCTCGCGGGGCCTCCCACCCCCCTCTTTCGCATGGCGATCCACCAAGCCCCCGCCATCAACAACGCAAGGATGGAGAACCAGTCACCAAATCTCGCATACAGCGTTAAAGGACCCTCCAGTGGAACCTGAACGGTCGCATAGAGCCATCCGCGGCTTAAATGCGAGCCTGAATCATCGAGGAGAATACTTCTTTCCCTCGTCTTCCGGTCCAGCACGGTTCCATGGCTGTTAATCACCGCACTGACCCCGGTATTTGCCGAGCGGACCGTCGGTCGTCGAAACTCAATGGATCGGAATTTTGCATTCGCGAAATGCTGTGCTGCAGCCTCACTGTTCTTGAACCAGCCATCATTCGTGATGTTGACGATCAATTGACCTCCTCCCTTCACGAATTTGCGCATCTTACGCGCAACGGTATCCTCAAAGCAGACTGTCGGGATGACCGAAATCTCGTCCCCCCCGGCCGCAGGCGAGGGCAGCAGCATAGGATCCTGCTGTTCCCCGGCGCTGAAGGACCCCCCGTATTCAGTGCCAGCCGACTTTTCCCAGAGCCATCGCAGAATGGCGAGCTGCTCAACGTAGGGAATGGTTTCTCCAAAGAGGACGAGATGCTGCTTGCGGTAGGTCTGGAAGATGCTCTCTCCATCGGGAAGCGCAATCAGTGAGTTGAAGGCCTTTCCCCTCTCTTTTCTCGTCAGTGGCGCAGAAGCTACAGCTCTTTCGGCCTCATACTCCAGCATTCCCAACAGAAGGGTGAATTGGCCACGAGACCGAACCTCCTCGATCACCGCGAGCGACCTCCGACCAAGCTCCTGCTCGTGGTCCTCGCTGTAGTACAATACATCGGGAAGGGCTGACTCCGGCCATACGATCCAGTCAGGGACATCAAGAACAACCGGTTCGGTGCTTCCCACCGCCATAGCATCCTGAACACGCCGTTCATTGCCGAGACTCAGGTTTTCGAGAGCCTCGATGGTTTCTTCCTCGTAGCCACTGTATATCTCCTCGGCGGACCAGAGTTTCTGACTGGCCTCCTGGGGAATATTTAACTGAACGAGAAGCACGTTCAGGGGCGTGGAAGACTGCGCTGGGGCATGTAATCTCCAGACTCCATACACGAAGCAACCTGCGAGAACTACCATCGCGCATCCAAAGTCCCAATGCGCACGTAAACGGCCACTATGAATTTCCTCATGCAAACCCCGGCCGACCTGAACCACCACTCCCATCACGAACACTGGAAGAAAGGACAACCCGGATACTCCTACGAGGTCCGCACCCTGCGCGAGAATCGGTTGATCATGAAACGCAATTCCCAGTCCGTTCCAACCGAACCCCGTAAAGAACCATCCCCGGACCCACTCCAGTCCGCACCAGCAACAGGCGTTTACAACAGCGAAGGTCAGGACCCTGCGGGATTTCTGGAGCGACCGCGTCCTCTGCCGACTCGCCTTGTCGGTGCGTTTACTAACCTTGGCGGCTATTCCCCCCTCTGACTCCTCCACCCTTTCGGCTCGGTGGGCCCACGGATTTCCCACCCCTGCAGCAAAAAGGCCCCACAGGCCAAAATAGAGAGCGAGGAAACAGGACACCGCGATCCAGCCAATGGCCCCTACTTCGGAGATCCACTTGAGGTTGATCAGCCAGAAGCTCAGACCAGCGAGATAGCCCAGTGCGAATCCACGGGGCTTGCGCCTCGTCCCTCCCCCTCCCCACACCGCCCCGAACAGCGGAATCAGCCCAATCCACACCATCACGGGCATGTCATGCGGCGCGTAACAAAGCGCTAGCAACACTCCGGAGAGCAATGCCGCGCACCATGGCCAAAACCACTTCAATACCCCCATCGAGTGCTGATTCTCGCTACCGGGAGAGCAAGCACAATTCCCTATTCCCCGTTTTCATACTTCCATTTATTTAAGAAATACGTAGTAATTTGGCGATAAGCTGTTCCTCATGAATACACCCCGCGCCACTCTCCAACGAAGGCGATTTCTCCAGTCTGGATCAATCCTGGGAATCGGCGCGATCTCCACACTCTCTGCCGCCCGGAAGCTCCTCCATCCTCCACCCCGGATCCTGCCCGCGGTCGAGCAACCTGCTGTGTCCCTGCTCTCTGCCTCTCCTCCGCGCAATCTTGAAGACCATCAGGAAGCTCCGCTCTCTCTTCCCGATGTCCCGTGGGAAACCGAGCCCTCTCCTCCTCCGGGAAGGCCTCTTGAATTTGAGGACTCCTTTAGGGAATTTCTCCTCACCCTGGAACTCCGTCATCTCTCACCGGAGGAAATCATTAATCCTCACCGGGGCATCATGGGAGGGGTTGAGAACACCCTCCCCCCCGTCGGGCTCTGGGACAGGCTTTCTCAGGCGCTGCGGGTAGCAGATGAAATCCGTGAGCGCCTCCGCACTCCACTGTGTAGAATCACTTCGGGGTATCGCAGTCCCAAATACAACGCCAAGGTTCCCGGGGCAGTCAGGGGATCCTACCATACCCGCAACCAGGCACTCGACCTCGTCTATTTCTGCTCGCCAAGGAAGGCCTTTGAAACTGCCCTGCAACTCCGGAAGGAGGGTTTTTTTCGGGGTGGGGTCGGCCTCTACCCAACCTTCATTCATCTCGATACCCGGGGCTACGCCGCTACCTGGCGCAGGGCATGAAGTTTTCCCGCAGGATTCCTAGCCGGTCTCACCCACCTGAGAATCGAGGGATGCCATCCGATGACGGGCATCCGATTGCAGAGCCTGCCAGAGACGCTCAACCCCTTCCATTACCTCTAATTTACTGGAAGCCAGATCAACAGGGTCCGGATCCCCACTACCGAAAAGGTAGAACTTGATCTTGGGTTCTGTCCCGGAGGGGCGAATCGCCAGACGCCTTCCATCTGCCAGAGCGATCATCATCATTCCCGTCTTCGGGATTAGATCTCCCTCCTCGTCGAAGATCTCCTGCTGACTGAAATCCCGCACTTCGACCACCTCTGCTCCGTCTATCGACGATGGGGGATGAGTGGAATAGGACCGGGCCAGTCCCGCGATCTTCACTGCGCCTTCCGCGCCCTCCAGAACGATGTGAGTGTTGAGCTCGTGATAGAAACCGAACTGCCGGTAAAGACCATCCAGAAGATCTGTCACGCATTTACCCTCCTTCATCGCAAAAGCAGCCAGCTCGGCAAACATCACCACCGATCCATTCCCGTCCTTGTCCCTCACAAAATCACTTCCGAGATATCCGTAGCTCTCCTCTCCCCCGAACACGAAGAACTTGGAATATTCCAGCCGTAGAGCCCGTGTCGTTTCCTCCTCCAGAGCGCGATAGTTGGCCCGCTTTTCCGCGGGCAGCGCTTCCTCATACTTCCGAAGCTTCTCCCCGATATACTTGAAACCCGTTAATGTGTTCACCACCCCAATTCCATGATGGCGCGCGACTGCTGACTGAAGATCGGTAGTAACAAACGTCTTTATCAGAGTTGCCCGGCTTCTGTTCGACTCGGTTATAATACCCTTTTCGCAATAGGTCTTGATTCGATACCAGGCAAGGAGGGTCCCGATCTGGTTGCCGCTGAGCAACTGCAGGTCGCCACTGCCGTTACGAACAGCCACTCCCATCCGGTCGCAGTCGGGGTCCGTTCCAATGACCGCATCGGCATCGATTCGCTCTGCCAGATCAATGGCCATGCCGAGGGCCGCCGCATTCTCGGGGTTCGGAGAATCGACTGTGGGAAAGGCTCCATCCTGCGAGTCCTGCTCTGCCACCGTAACAACCTCGAATCCCAGATTTTTCAGCATTGGCACGACAATCCACCCCCCACTCCCATGGAGATTGGTGTAGACGACCTTTGCGGGTCGCCCCTCGAGCAATTCCGGTGCCAGAAGATTTTTCTTCAGCCTCCGCATATACTGCTCATCCATCTCCTTTCCGAGATAGTACACCGTTCCTCTCTCAGACTCATGGAGAGGCTCGTAATGGTCACTCACAAGACAATTGACCCTTTCCATGATGCCGGTTGCGTGAGGGTCCACGACCTGACCTCCATCATTGTAATAGGCCTTGAAGCCATTGTCCTGCGCGGGATTGTGGCTTGCTGTCAGGACAACCCCGCCATCAGCCCCCAGTTGTCGGAGCGCAAAAGAAAGCTCCGGTGTGGATCTGGGGCCTTCAAACAAGTGGGCATCGCATCCCAGCTCTGAACATACCTTTCCGCAATACCGGGCAAATTCAGCGGAAAAATGACGCGTGTCATGGGCGAGCACAAAAACTGGTTTTCGAGATTGACCGCTCTTCTTTAGATTTTCTTTCAGGTAGGAGATAAAGCCCCGGATCGCCCTGTTCAGATTATAGAAATTCATCGTAGCAGTGCCATGGCAGGGAATCTCTGGTCGCTCCGAGACACCACGGCTTCCCCGCTCAGCCGTTGTGACGACTCGCCCGATTGTCCGCCCCCTCATCCCTCCCGTCCCAAAGGAAAGCGTCCTGTAGAATCTGTCGTTTAACTCTTTCCAGCACCCCTGGTCGACGAGCTCGGCCACGGCCTCCTCGGCACTCAGGTCGCTGGTGCCAGCAAGAAGAACGGCTATGTTTTCCTCCGATTCCTCAAGAAGACAGCCACTACGCACAGCCTCCCCTATCTTTTTCCTCAAGGTGCTCATTCGACGACCAGTATTGGTGATCGTAAAACGATTCCAACCGTTTTAGCACTGCGGACCGCAGGAATTCCCAGAATCCCCCCCTGTAGTTGGCCCCGGAATCAATACGATCACACCCGGCACCCTTATGGTTGGCAAAATACACCTCTCCGAGAAAATCAGATCACACCTTCCTCTCGGGGATACCGATTCCTACCGTCTTGTAGATGGCATCGGTGATGGGATACCCGGGCTTTACCTGGATGAATTTGCGGGGCGCCGTCTCATCTCTACCTCCTCTGCCAACCTTTCCCCCGAACTGGCCGAATGGGCTTCAAGCCTTGGGCCTGCCATTACAACCTACTGGAAGCATCTTGATCAGCATGAACGCAAATCACCCTCCCTTATCTCCGGAAAACCTGTCGAAGAACCTTTCGAAATATCAGAGCGAGGAATCCAATATCTCGTTAGTTTCCAGTCAGGGTACTCTCAGGGAATCTTCCTTGACCAGAGGGACAACCGGACCCGGATCCGGGAACGTTGCCGACCGGGCGACACGATCCTGAATACTTTTGCCTACACCGGTGCCTTCTCCATTTGCGCCGCGCTTGAGGGAGCAACGTCGACCACGCTTGATCTTTCTCAGCCCTATATTGACTGGACACGGAAAAACATGAAGCTCAATGGCATCGATCCCAGCACCCAATATTTCTGCAGGGGCGACACCTTTCACTGGCTACGACGCTTCGGCCGACAGAAGCGGCTCTTCACAGGAATCATCCTCGATCCGCCTACGTTTTCCCGCGATCAGGGCGGAACGGTCTTCCGGGCTGAAGAGCATTACGGCGATCTGGTCTCTCTCGCAGCCGCCTGCCTCGCTCCCGGAGGATGGCTCCTTTGCACCACCAACTGCCGTCGCCTTCCGAATCCCCTGTTTGACCAGATGGTACACTCAGCCATGCCGCCTGGCGCATCCACCTCACAATTTCCCATGCCTCCCGATTTCACCGGGGAGCAATACTTAAAGAGTATCCTGGTGGAAACCTAGGGAGTGACTTGCCGCCTTTGCCTCGGCGGGAAGACTACTCCAAGTCTGGCTTTTTATCTCCCGGAATCTCCACGTCAGGCTCCGGAAGTTGATCAAGGCGAAACTTGAAGCGGTTCTGCTGCAACATCCCCTCGAGTCGCTCACGGATATCCTCAGGCGCAGCAGCTTTGTCCTGATCATTATCCCATGGCCCTTCAAAGATGATTTCTCCTTCAACATCCCGGACGGTGACCTCCTTGCCCCCATCGGTCGTCTTCAGGACGACGCTCCCATGCTCATCCACGAACTTTACACTGCTCGAGGACTTAAAATTGAAATTAAACGCTCCACCTTCCTCGTTACCTTCCTGGAAATCATCGAAGAGATCGAAATCCAGTTTCAGGCCTCCCCCGCCACGCTCCATTTCACGCAACTGCTTTTCGAATCTCTTCATGTGACCTTCCAGCTCCCGCTGAAAGTCTTCGCCTCCGCCCGGGATAAGTCCTTCAAGCCCACCCGGAAGCTCGGGAAGATCCCCGAACAGGAATCCCAAAGGAGGATTACCACCTGCATTGCCCCGGGGTATTTCCGGATCATCCTTGGGCCTCTCCGCCATTTCCACCTCACGCTCTCCCTTTCCTCCCTGAACGATGACCTCTAAATTCACCTTATCCCCGGGGTTATGTTTCTGGATCGCTTCTCTCAGGTCCTGCTGACTCGACACCTTCTTCCCTGCTACCGAAAGAAGAATATCGTGCTGGCGCAGTCCTGACCTTGAAGCAGGGCTATCCGGAGCCACGTAATCAAGAACGACTCCATCCTCCACATCCAGATGTGCCTTCAGTGTCTCACTGACCGGCTTGGTAAGCACTCCGAGCCAGGCCGCTCCCCGACGCTTGTTTTCCGGGAGTGCTCTAGGAGCACCCTCCCCTCTCTTTTCCTTGATTCCGTTATCTACCTCTTCCGCATTCTCAACAGCTTGTTCGACATCCAGCGCCTTGGGACGCTCAATACCGTAAAGCGTGGAGAAGCAGAAGGCTGCTGAGAGAGAAATAAGAAATGGATATTTCATGCCTGATCACTTGTGTCTACCTGCAATAGCGTCATCCAAGAAGATGCTTGTTTAATTCACTGAAGAAAATCGTCGACCCTGAGGGGACTGAGGTAAACTGGAAAATTGCCCTGAGGATCGGGTCGCCGGAAAAGCTCTTTTCCCTGTAAGATGAACCCGCCTCTAGTCAGTCGGAGCGGGTACTAATCGGTAATTCACTGAGGGAACCTCCAAGTGAACCTCTTCTCCACCCGGACTCGAGAACATGACCCGATCAATCAGGTCCACCCGCATCAATCGCAGTGGTTCTGCCCCATTTGGAATAATCACATTCCCGTTTGTTGCATCTAAAATCGTCCGCTTCGCGGTCTTCGGCGCCATTTCAATGGTCTGGAGTGCTTCTGGTCTGGGGCTCCCTGCTGGAATCCCACTCCCGGCCTTACTCCCCGAACCCTTGCCCACGATTCCAGCAGGCATCGGATCAGAAGTCAGAACCATGCCAGCTACCGCGCCCAGCAGGGCCATCCCTGCAACCGCTGCCCATAAATACTTACCGCGTCTCTCTTCCTCCGGGGCACCCTTCTGCTGAACCCGGGGAAAAGGCACGACCTTGGTTTCCTCATCCTGCCACGAAACATCCTTCCACCCTTCCATCGCAGCCTCTATCCGGCTGATCATCCCTTCCGGCATCCTTCCCGGAGCGATGCGCTCCAGCTCAGCTTCAATCTTCTTCAACTCCGGGTCCATTGGGTTTCATGCTGCCGGGAACTAGCCCGGGATTGGGATTTAAGTCGCTTGGCTTCAATTAAAGATCTCCCCGAATTCTGGCACCGGAAAGATGCTTTCTTAAAGCCTCAACACCATAGCGATACCGAGAGGCCACCGTGTTCATGGAAATCCCTAAAATTTCACCAATTTCAGCAAAGGTCCGGCCTCCCCATATTTTCATCACAATTACCTCCGAAAACTTGCCCGGGAGCCCCCTGAGGGCCTCCTCCAGCAAGATCCGCCGCTCATCATCATATCCTGCGCTCTCAAACCAGCAGTCGTCCGCACTGGATTGCAGCTTCTCATCCTCGACCACGATATCCTCCCTTCTTCTCCTTCGGTCATTACGCCTCCCGAGATCAATCGCCTCCCTTCGGATCTGGGTGTACAGAAATGGCATCCATGCCTTTTGTCCACCAACGAAACTCCCATGATCTACTTTCCGGGCCAGCTTCACCAGGGCCTCCTGAAGGATATCTTCGGCATCCTCCTGTCGCCTCGTCTGCTGACGCGCGAAGAGAAGCAACCGGGAACCATGTTCGCGGAGCCACTCTCGCCAGTGAGAGCCTTCTTCCTTCATGACATGGATCCCGCTATTCCCCATCGACAAGAGACAGCCTAACCGAAGGTCTTCGCCCCCTCAACATCTCTCTCAGCTTTCGCAAGCCACCTCCCTGTCGGAGATCCTCCTTCCGAGATAAGATCACCGGGGTGACCAAACGCCACCACCGCACCACCATGCCGCCCCCCGCCCGGGCCAAGATCAATCACCCAGTCCGATGCCGCCACTACCTCCATATTGTGTTCAATAACCAGTATGGAATGCCCTGCGGCCCTGAGGCGCTTCAAGACCCCCAGGAGGACCATTACATCGTGGTGGTGCAAGCCGGTTGTGGGTTCATCGAGAAGATAGAGTATTCCTTCCGGGGAGGTCTTGGCTAATTCCGCGGCCAATTTAATCCGCTGAGCCTCTCCCCCGGAAAGAGTATTGGCTGACTGACCCAGTGTGAGGTAACCGAGACCCACATCGCAGAGAGCCGCAAGCAGGGAATTCAGCTTCGGTACTTTGCCGAAGAATTCTGCAGCCTCTCCCGCGGTCAGATCGAGAACATCGGCAATACTCCGGCCTTTATAGGTCACTTCCAGCGTTTCGCGGTTATAGCGTTTTCCACCACAGGCATCACAAGACACATAGGCATCATTCAGAAAATGCATGTCGATCCTCAAAGCGCCGGCTCCCTGGCACTTTTCACACCGCCCCCCTTTGATGTTAAAGCTGAACCGCCCGGCTGTATACCCTCTCTGCCGTGCGAGAGGAAGCTGCGCGAACAGAGCCCTTATATGATCAAAGGCACCAGTGTAGGTTGCAGGATTGGAACGAGGAGAGCGCCCCAGAGGGGATTGGTCCACAACAACAAGACGTCCGATATGCTCGACCCCCTCGATCTGGTCATGCTCCCCGGGGACAACTTTTGCTCCCTGCAGCCTGCGCGCCAGCGATCGCCTCAGGATTGTATCCACCAATGTAGACTTGCCACTCCCACTGGGACCCGTCACAGCGACCAGCAGTCCCAGTGGAATCTCCACATCAATATTTCTCAGGTTGTGCTCACGGGCTCCCCGCACGACGATCCGCCGGTGCAGATCAAGGGAGTTGCCGGAAGGGGATCTCTCTTCCAACCCCCGCCCCTTCTCCCGCAGCCAGCTCCCGGTAGGTGACTCCTTCAGGGCCATGATGTCCCCTAGAGCCCCCTCCCCGATGATCTCTCCGCCGTGCACTCCAGCACCCGGACCCAACTCGACAATATGATCGGCCGACCGGATCATGTCCTCGTCATGCTCCACGACAACAATCGTATTGCCGAGATCACGCAGCGACTGCAGGGCCCGGATCAGACGGGCATTATCCTCGGGGTGAAGGCCGATACTAGGCTCATCGAGGACATAAAGCACTCCCGAGAGCCCTGCTCCGAGCTGGGTCGCAAGTCTGATTCGCTGGAACTCTCCTCCCGAAAGGGTCGATGCTCCCCGGTCAAGAGCGAGATAGCCTAACCCGACCTCCCGCAGGAAACTCAACCTCCGGCAGATTTCCTCCACGATCGGCCTTACTGCCCCCTCCCGATCGTCCGGGATTTTAACTTGCTCCAGCCACTCTCCCCCCTCCTCAATCGGAAGCGCGCAGAATTCATCAATTCCCAGTCCGCTGCCATCACCATCATTTCCCACCTTCACTGCAAGAAACTCTTCTCTCAGACGCCGCCCCTGACAGGATTGACAATTACGGGCTGCCATGAATCGCCCCATTTGCCCTCTCACGGACTCACTGCTTGTCTCCTCATATAAGCGCTCAACATCGCGGCATATTCCTCTGAAGACTACATTCCTCAGGAAACTTCTTCCCCCGGACTGCAGCAGCATCGGGACCTCCATCCCACCAGTTCCATAGAAGAGGGCATTCTGGAACTCCTCAGGCAGGTCGTGAAAGGGAGCCTCGCCCGAAACTCCAAAGTGCTCAGCCAGACCCGCCACCCGGTCTTGTTTCCAGCTCATTTCTCTCCCGCCTTTTTTTGACAGCTTGATCGCTCCTCCCTGCAAGCTCTTTGTCCGGTCAGGAACAACAAGATCAGGATCACAAAATTGCTCACTTCCCAGACCATGACAGTCTGGGCAGGCACCCTTTGGGCTATTGAAGGAGAAATGTCGGGGGGTCAATTCAGGAACCTCAAAACCCGTCTTCGGATTCCGAAATCCCGTGAGAAACGATATGTCTTCCCACTCCTCGGACCCAGGTATCTGCAGTGATGCCACCGCCTCCGCACCGCAAATCCGGAGGGCTGTCTCCACCGAGTCAGCCAACCTGCTCTCGACTCCCTCACGAAGAACCAGACGATCCACCACCACTTCGATCGTATCAAACCGCTCCTTCTCCTCGGTAGGCCAGCGCTTTTCCGCTTCCTCCACCTCCAGAAGAATTCCATCCACCCTCATCCTCACGAATCCCTGCCGCTGAAGGTCTCGGACGAGAGCCGGGATGTCTTCCGCAACCCCCGGATCGAGGGGAGCCAGCAAGATGATCTTTGTTCCGTTCGGTCTCTCGGTCAGGCTTTTTACTACGTCCACAGGCATCATCCGCTCAAGTGGCTCCCCCGTTTCCGGGTCATGCGGAATCCCGATTGCTGCGAAAAGAATACGCAGGTAGTCGTGGATTTCGGTGGCTGTTGCGATAATTGACCGGGGGTTGGCACCCGCGCCCCGCTGCTCGATCGCAATTGCCGGACTGAGCCCCTCGATCGCATCCACCTCGGGCTTGTCCAGCTGATCGAGAAACTGCCTTGCGTAGGTGCTTAAACTTTCCACATAGCGCCTCTGCCCCTCGGCATAGAGGGTGTGGAAAGCGAGGCTTGATTTCCCGCTACCACTCAAACCGGTCACCACAACCAACTTCCCCCGGGGAATATCAAGATCGATATTTCGAAGGTTATGCTGCCGAGCTCCTCGGATCCGGATTGCATCCACAGACTCATTCTGGTCCACGAATCCAAAAAGCTGAATACCGAAATCGACCTTCGACATTCACCCTTCAACCTCCATCCTTTAACCATGCTGCAACTCCTCCACAGGTTTCTTTCCCCAGACCATTCCTCCCTCAAGGTCTGCGGAGTAACGACCCCGGAGGATGCGAATGAACTCGCAAAGATAGGGGTAGATGCCCTCGGGATCAATTTCTGGCACGAGAGCAGGCGTTACTGCCCTCTGGAGGAAGCCCGGAAATTTCTTCCTCGGCTCAGCGGGAACATCCTGCGGGTAGGCGTTTTCGTGAATGCGGACCCGGATCTTCCGCGCCGTTTGCTCGATGAGGGGCTGATTGATGTCGCACAGTTCCATGGTGATGAGGATTATTCTTACTGTGAAATATTTTCAGGCGAGGGGATGCCCTTCTTTAAAGCGATCGGGGTTGGACCTGAATCTGATATGACCGAAGTCCTCCCATACCAGGCCACCGCCCTTCTCCTCGATGCCCCCGCCCCTGATGTCTACGGTGGCACCGGGCGCACGATTGACTGGAACACGGCCGCCAGTTTTGTTGATAACCCGTCGTCTCCACCTGTCATCCTTGCCGGAGGAATTACTCCGGAGAATGCCGCGGAAGCGCTCTTCACCAGCCGGGCCTGTGCCCTTGATGTCGCCTCGGGATCGGAATCCACCCCGGGCGTCAAGGACTTCGGCAAAATCTCAGCCCTTCTGGACGCTCTTCACTGTCCCCCGCAATGACGCAGTTTTGTTGTGATCATAAGCCGAACCGTATAAAGAGCATTTCCAGCGATGCGCGGACATCCCATCCTCCAAATCGGCGTTCTCACTCTGGCGATCGGCCTGATGGGGGCACTGATCGCCTTTGTCCTGAGCGAGGCCGAAAGGCGCGTGCCGGTAGCGGCGAACTCTGGCAAACTATCCGAGTCTGATACAGTTCCCACCCTGCTTACCATTACCCTCTCCGCTCCCGCGACGTCACTGTCTCTGGCCGAGCCCTCGGGCAGAATCATCACGATCTCAACTGGCCAAAGCCTGGAGATTGAACAGGACGTGGAGCTTACCCTGAGGGATTCGACGTGGAGCGGGGTACTGTCAGTAACATGGCAGGAGAGTTTGCCCAGACACTTCCTCCGTCTCGACTTCGAGCCTGACAACTTGAAGAGTTCTCACGTCGTCCTCGACGTTCAAGGCGATACGGAAAATTACCCAATCTCCACCGACTTTCACACCCGCTCTCAATAATTCATTTATCGCCTCCGAGCCTTGGACACCGAAGACCATAGCGGACACGATCCCTGCGCACATCACGCTAACCACCACGAACTGGTCATCAGTAACGTGGAAGTATCATACGGCCCAATACCTGCCCTCCGGGAGATTTCCCTCGCAACCTCCTGTGGCAACCGGGTGGCCTTGATCGGACCCAACGGGGCAGGGAAATCAACTCTCCTCAAGGCAATCGCAGGATTGGTGCCCAGGCAAAGCGGAAGCATCCAATGGCGTGGTGAAGCCGTGAACAAGTGGTCCCGGGAGTTCGCCTATCTGCCGCAGCGAGAATCAGTAGACTGGGATTT
>MDTD01193101.1_pt1 | contig 17198 bp, 23 predicted proteins | sample 811221 | NCBI WGS metagenome assembly MDTD01 (sample SAMN05326646, study PRJNA326480) | marine metagenome | isolation source: seawater | place: Pacific Ocean: South West | collected 2011 | reverse complement strand
ATCAAATAATCAAATAATCAAATAATCAAATAATCAAATAATCAAATAATCAAATAATTAAATAATTAAATATAATTTTTTTATTTAAAAAAATATATATTCATATCATTTTATTGATAATTAATAAAAAAATTTTTTAATATTTAGATAATTTATTTTAATAATATAAAATTTTAATTTATTAATAAACTATTTATTTTTATTTGCATAAACCAGTAGTAATGATGCTAGTTTTAGATCTTTATTATTCCAAGCTCGAATAGCCATAGCTCTTCTAGGATCATAGAACTTTTGTTTCCTATACCAGTCAAGCACATCATTATTTGATTTTTTACCATTACAAGAGAGGCAACATGGAACGCAATTACTTGTTATAGTCTCTCCACCTTTACATCGCGGGAAAAGATGGTCAACAGATTCTGAGGGTTCTCCACAATATATACATTGATTATTTGTTATTTTATGTAATGAATCTCTCCAGTTTTTATTATTTATTTTTGGACATAATTGTTCTAAATAGATGGCATCTTGTTTATGCATTTAATTGTTTATGCATTAAATTAACTAAATATTAGCAACTTTTAATGATTATTGATTTAACAATAAATATTTATGGTTTAATTTGATCGTATAAAATAATTCATATTTGTTTTAAAGATTTTTGTGATTGTAGATACATATTATTATCAAGATTTTCACTTACAAAAACAATTATTTATTTTTATTATTTCTTTTTTTTCAAATGCTTTTTCTGCAATTGCTGGTGGAGGAGCAGGCCTAATTCAATTACCAGCCTTGCTTTTATTTGGCTTGCCATACTATAAAGCTTTAGCTATCCATAAAATGGCTACAGTTGCTTTAGGTCTTGGAGGATCATTAAGAAATATTGGTCATCTTAAAAATGATATTGATTTAATAATTCAATTAATATTATTTGGAGTTCCAGGTGTAATCCTTGGAGCTTCAATTGTTGAGTTTTTATCTGAAGATTTTCTATATATATTATTAGGATTATTTTCAATATTTTTGGGATCATACTCTTTTTTTAAACCTAACTTAGGTTTAGAAGTAATACCAAGAAAAGTTAGTCTCTTTTCTAGACTAGTATTTATTGGTTTAAGTTTTTTTATTGGAATATTAAATGGATCTATATCTTCAGGAACTGGTTTGCTTATTACTATTTTATTAATCAAAACATTTGGAATTGATTTTCTCAGAGCTATAAGTATTACATTCTTAACTGTAGGAATTTTCTGGAATGCTTTTGGCGCAATAGCATTAAGCCAGATTGGTTCTTTACCTTTTAATATATTAATAATTTTAATCATAGGTTCTTTCTTAGGTGGATTATTTGGAGCTCATTTGTCTAATTTAAAAGGTAATAAATATATAAAAAAGTTGTTTACAATATTATGTTTTTTAATTGGAATATTATTATTAATTAAAGCAATAAATATATAATCCTAAAAAATTAAAACTAAAACAAATTTGTATTAAATTAGTGATTCAAAATAAATAATATTTTTATAATTCTGTAAAAATATTTATTACCTTGATTTATCTAAATATTTAGCTTGTTTTTATAAATTAACTTCTTCTCAACCACTTTGGAGCATCTAAAAACCATTCTTCTAAACTCTCAACCCTAGGATTATAATGCTCATTTTGAAAAGTACCCTCAAGAGCCAAGGATCCTAAAAAATTTGTTAAATCCTCTTTCTCACTATTATTAAGTCTTCTAATACATTGTGCTTTTTTAAGTTTTGCAAATATTTCTGGATTATGAGATGAAAGTTTTTCCAACATTACTCTCTCTTTTAAATCAATTGATTCATCTCTTGATATTTTTTTAATAATTTTTTTTATTGTTGAATATTCTGTTTGATTAAACATAAAACTTTTTACTTAAATATGAGGCTAATCTTCCTAGATTTCAATTTTTGTTTTAATTTGAAAAAAAAAGGCTTCACATAAGTGAAGCCGAGTGATGGGGAACCTTATTTTTAAACCAATTTTAGAAATTATGCAAGCCCCTACCGATAGTGGAATTCGCTTACTATTTGAACACTACCCGTAGTGGTTGAAAAATTTTTATGTTATAAAGTTTTAACTTCAAGATATTTTTCTTTTAAAATTGATAATTTTTCGAACTAATTAGTTTCTCTCTTGAATAAAACTCTTTTCATTGTATTATTCGTGAAGGATCAATAAATTAATAGATTAATGGTTGAATTGAGTCTTTTAACTCTTTTAAATCTTGTAGGAACTAATTTTTGTGAGTATAGAGATGTAGGTTACGGTAATTATAAATCTCTTCTTCTTGCTTACAGTGATGCCAGTCATAAATTTGGTGCATTAGAAGTTAAAAAAGTTATTGAAGAATCTAATAATTTTAAAGTTGCTGCTATTGCAGTTGCTGCTGTTAAGTGCCCTAAGTACGTTATGGATTGATGAAGTTTGAAGTAAAAACTGATAATAAGGGAGCATTTGAAAGTGTCGCTTGGCCAGTATTTTTATCGATTATGTTATTAATAACAATTATAAGTGCAATCATATCAATAAACTTGACTAGGATTTCGAGGATTTATGAAATAAATTATTTCTGTAAAGTTATTTTCATCGATAAATCATCAAAGAACTTTAAGAAATTATCAAAATTAACTAAACACTCAAATAAGCAAAAAATATGGGATTTGTGTAAAAAAATAAATGATTCAAGATAAATTTAACTTGAAGCTGAAGTATAAAATCTTAAAGCATATAACCAAAATTTCCTAGAGAATACTAAGAATATAGAGGAAACAATGATTTCTAATAGTATTTTTAAAGAAGTTGATGTTCCTAAGAACACCTCAGATGGGATTGTTGTAATAAATGTAATAGGAATAACTGTACTGAAAAATATTCTCAAAGGGAAAGAAAAAGAATTCAAAGGAAATCTTCCAACGTATAAGAAAGAACGTAATACTTCAGTTGCATTCCAAGTTTTTACAAACCAGATAGTCGTAGTAGAAATTAAAAACCAGAGACTATAGAGAATTATTATTGAACACATGATAGTAATTATTAGAAGTATAAAAGTATATAGATTTAATGATATTTTATTTAAATCAAGACAAATTATTAATACACAAACTCCTAAAAAAATTTCTATTAATCCAGTCGGAGAAAATCTTTTAAAAGATATCCAGAATTGACTATCTATTGGTTTTATTAGTACATAGTCTAAGGTACCTTCTCTTATGTAATTTACTATTTCTTTAAGGTTTGGAGCAAACCAAGTATTCGTTATTCCATTGAGAACAGTATAAATTCCTTGTATTATGAGAGCCTGTTCAAATGTCCAATTCCCAATTTGATTTGAATTTGAAAAAAATATAGATAATAAGAAAATACTTCCTATTAATCCAAATATTGCTGTAATTAATTCAATTATTATATTTATTTTGTATTCCATTTCAATTGCTAAAGAAGTAATATTGAAGTGAGAATAAACTCGAAAATATTTATTAATATTCATAATCCCATAGCTGTAAATTTTTTAGTTCCTGAAATCCATGTTTTTTTAAAAATTAAAAAGAATAATAAAACCCAAAATATTTGAACAAAAATTCCTGAGATGAAGTTAGTTTTATTACCAGATAATATACTTGCGGGAAAGTCAATAAGATAAGGGAATGGAGTGAAGTAAAGCCAAGTCTTTATATAGTTTGGAAAAGATACAACAGGAGCTAATAATCCAGATAGGAAAAGCGTTGGTATAAATAATAATTTTTCAAATGAACTTGCTTTTTCTGTCCAGAAACAAAAACTTGCTATTATTGATTGCATTAAAAATTGAATTAGAAAAGAAAGAAAAGTAGATATAATCGAAAAAATTAAAATATTTAAATTTGGGATCCAAAGACTGTTTGGGTTAAAAAGAAAAAAGAAAAAAGCAATTATCAAGGCAAATGGAAATCTAGTAATTTGTTCAGCAATATGCTGAGCAAAATATCTGAGAAATGGATGTAATGGTTGAATTAAATAAGGAGAGACTCTTCCAAGTAAGGCATCTTCTTCAAATGTAAACACTACCCAAACTACAGAAAATTGTCTTACAAAAAAAGCACTTAAAAAGTATCTTGATAACATTATTTCATTCATATTAATAGATTCATTTAAACCATTAGTTGTCCAAATATTGAGCATAAAAAAAGGAATAATGCCAGATATTGCCCATAAAGCAATTTCAGCTCGATATTCCAGCATGTTTGAATATTGCGTTTGTAATAAAGTTAAAATTTTATTCTTTGTAAGATTATACATTTTTACTATTTGTTAATTAATATTTTTCCAATAATTTCATCTATGGGAGGCTCATTGATATGTAAATCTTCAATATCAAATTTATTAAGAATTTCTTTAAGAATCTTTTTCATCTCGGTTTTTTTAATAGTTAGAGTTATTTCATTATCATTAATATTTTTAATTTTGTATCCTAATGTTTTTAATACTTTTATATCCTCTCTGGTTTTGCAAATAATTGATAAATCTTTATCTGGTGATAATTTAACTAATAACTTTTCCAAGTTGCCATCGTAAGTTTTAAATCCTTTGTGAATACAGATAATTCTCTTACACAGATAGGTGATATCTTTCATGTAATGGCTGGTTAAAAGAATAGTAGCGCCTGTTTCCTTGTTATAAAGCTGAAGAAATTTTCTTAAATTAGCTTGCGCATTTATATCAAGTCCCAAAGTAGGTTCATCCAAAAATAAAATACTTGGATTATGAATTAAAGCAGCAAGTAACTCTGCTTTCATCCTTTGACCTAGTGATAATTTTCTTACAGGCAAATATAACTCTTCTTCTATTTCAAGCATTTCTGAAAGCTTTTTAATCCTTTTCTTAGCTTCTGATTTTGTAATGTCATATATGGCGGCATTTAAATAGAAGGAATCTAATGGCGGTAAATCCCATATAAGTTGTTGTTTTTGTCCCATTATTAAACTAATTTTCTCTAGATAAGCAGCCTTTCTTTCATATGGGCGGTATCCTGCTACAGAGATAAATCCTTTAGTAGGATAAAGTAAACCACATAATATTTTTAAAATAGTTGTTTTACCCGCTCCGTTAGCGCCAAGAAAACCCACAATTTCTCCTTTTTTTATTTCAATATTTATATCTTTAACAACTGTTTTTTCTCTTGTTTGTCTTTTGAAAAAATGTTTAATTGTTCCTTTTAATCCGGGTTCTTTAGATGAAATATAAAAAGATTTAGAAAGGTTTTTTATATCAATTATATTATCTTTCATTTTTCTTGATTTTATTACACATGGTTTTTTCTCTTACTAATGGTGATTTAAAAGCAAATATTTGTAATTAAAAAATGTCTTTTAAATAAAAAATAAGCCATTTTAAGAAATTTAAAGGATTTAAAAGTTCTAATACTTTTCTTTTGGGTTGATATTCTATTTTTTTTATTAAATCTTTAATAAATATTAGAGGATTGTCATCATTTTGTTCTCTTGGTATGATTTCTCCGTTTGAATCAAGAATCTCGATCTCATTTTCAAAAAACCATTCTTTTTCACCATTAGAGAGTTTAACAACTACTCCAAAACCTTTACCATCAGTTAACCTAAAATCTTCAACTAAACAATTGGATGAATAATTTATCGCTTCTATTGTTTTAGGACTTAATCTGTCTTTTGATAAACTTACATTTACTTTTACAACTGAACCTATTTTTACTAAATCTAAAAATTCCATAATAATAAAATATCATACACAGCAAAAAACTGTAGGTCTAATTTGTATTGATTTTAAAGATCCAATTTCTATTTTTGAGATAATTTCAAAACAGCTTCTAAAATTCTTTTAATAGAAATCGATATTATCCTCAAAAATACAAAAAAAATTCCTAACCAACCAATTAAAACTGCTATTGAAAGAAGACTTGATCCAAGATCTCTTTGTAAGAAATCAATCATTCATTTATTTATGCAAAGATACTTAAATATTAATTGAAATTTATTTATATAATAAAATTGTTTACAAGAGTCTAATTTAAAAATATAAATTTAAAATATTAGTAGTTTCTTTTATTATTAAAGGTATTTTAATTTTAAAAAATATATCTCTTAAAGATTTTGGGGAATTTAATCTAGTTTAAATTGATATTTTATTATTGGATTTAATGGATACCTCTATCTCTACTTCCTTTAAACCATTTTCTTCCTGATATTAATGATTCGCTCCTTAAAAAAATATTTTCGATTCTTTCCTTATTAAATTTTGAATTTATCAACTGTTTCGTTTCTATTGGAACCATTATTTTTTAATTAAATTTATTATTACAATTACACAGTTATAGATTATTTCAAGATCTTTAATGAAATAAAAATATAAACTAAGAAAACTTAATTTAAGTTATTGCAATTTTATAAAATTATTTTGCCTAAATTAAAGTCATTTTATTGACATATTTAATAATTCCGTTATATTGATTAGAAGTTTTTTAACTAAATGAACAAGGAATTAATAGTATTTGATGATTTTGTTGATGATCTTCTAAGATCTAATGAAAACTTATTAACAGGAGAGCTTGATTTACTTATTATGCAACATATCTTTAATTCTCTCGAATTGGATAATTTTAATGAAAATAAGGAAATTTTAGAAGATGAAATATTAGCTGCTTAGCCTTATGCTTAAATTTTTTTATAATAGGTTTTGGTATCCCGTTTTTGGAAGGATATTATCTAAATTTGTTTTTCTAATTGAGGGTAAAAATTCCAAAGACTCAAAACGGATAAAAAAAACTAATTGATATTTATTAAAAGTAAATAAATAAAATTTTATTTTATATTTTGATAACAACAAATAATATTTCAAATTTTTTTTTTTTTTGCAAATTAAATATAGATTATTAAATAAAAATAAATGAAAACTTTAAATGGAAAAAAGGTTGATATCTATTTAAAACCTTATACAGTCCATTATAGGAATTTTGAGAATATTAGACTAGAAAATTGCTTTTATGCTTCTGATGCTTATGAAGCAAGAGCTTTAGCTATGGAAATCAACAAATATATTCATGATCATCCAAATAGTATTGATTTGATTAGATGTGAAGATTAATATTTGAGATGAAATTTTATTTTATTTATTATTTAATTTAAATATATTGATAATCCATTTGTCAGAAATTAATATAAGAGTTTTATCTAAAATTTTTCTAATGAATTTATTAGATTTTTACAAATAATTCTCTAATTAATTTTAGAAGATTAAGATACTATATCCTTTGAACCAGCAATCGCTAGATCTTCTTGTAATTTGTTTTCACAGGATAGCACTCTTGACCAGCTTGGTAATTGTTGCGTAGCTGGACTTGATAAAAAGTTTTCTGTTGCAGGCCTTAGCAACTTTGCAAATTTTTGAACGGAAAGTTCTTCTTCATGTCTGTCATAGGGTATTTTATTAATTGCTGAATCAAGACCAAATTGTTTTACTCTATCTTCTCCAACTCTTTTATAAAGAACTTCAAGAGTTGATAATTGAGTGCTTGTCAATGTTTGAGCTTGATGTTCCATTAACCCCCTTAAAACACTTGATAATATTTCTGTACACATCCTTTGTAAGCCTTCTTTAGTATTATTTCCAATGTTTTTATGTTTATGATCGAATAAACCTAAATCAACTTGAGCAATTTTAGATGTACGTACATTTCTGTAGACCTCGGAAAGTAAACCTATTTCTAACCCCCAATCACAAGGAATTCTTAGATTCATTGCTAGATCTTTCGTAAATGCGAATTCTCCAGCTAGTGGATATCTAAATGAATGAAGGTATTGAAGAAAAGGACCATTTCCGACTAGTTGCTCTAGGCTGGCTAATAGTGGCCCAACAAATAATCTTGTAGCTCTTCCTTGAAGTTCATTAGTTTCAAGCGATAATCTACTATAAAAAGCTTTTACATAAGAAATTCCAAAAGAATCATCTAGTAATGGAAGGATCATTTTTGATGGATACAATGGACTAAAGGTTCTTATATCAGCATCAAACAAGGCTACAACGTCAGATTTCCTTGTTGATACACCTATTCCTTGCCATACTGCCCATCCCTTTCCAGGTGTACCTAGAAGTTCAAGACCATTCTTTTCTTGTGATTTTAGTAATTCTATTACCGACGGGGCATTAGTCCATTGTAAATGGACAGGAAATGGCATTGTCTTAAAAAAGGCTTTGGCTTCTCTTGCTTGCTCGATTGATTTAGCTGAAAGTGCAATGACTAACTCATTTAATCCTTTTAGGGATTTTAAAACTTCTTTAATATCTTTAAGTGCTGGTCTTTCAAACTCTTCATACAAACAGGGAATTAATATTGCCGTAGGTCTATTATTAAGTTTTCTATTTAATTCTTTTAATAAATCTTTTGTGATTCCATATTCATGAATTGTTGTGATTAACCCTTGTTGAAAGTCCATTTTCTAATTGATGTGCAGAATAGTGTTAATAACTTCGAAGATTTATTCAAAGTAATGAAAAAAGATTCAGAGAAAAAATTTGATAGATTTAAACTTAGAAAATTATTGGAATCAATTTACAATGACAATAATAGCGAAGAAATAGAATTAATTTTTTTCCAACTATTAAAAGTCTTAGATGAGTTCCAATTGAATTATGGATATGAGGAAACTCATAATACCATCTCTTGGAATCAATCTCATAGCGTCTTAATTACTTATGCTGATTCAGTAAAGAAGAAAGGAGAGCCTACACTTGTGACTTTGAGAGGTCTTTTAAGTAATTATTTTAAAGATATATCAAGTGTGGTACACATTTTGCCATTCCTAAAATCAACAAGTGATGGAGGTTTCGCAGTCTCTAGTCATAAGCATCTTGATGAGAAGTTTGGGGATTGGTCTGATTTAAATAGATTATCCAAAAATCATATATTAATGGCTGATCTCGTTCTTAATCATGTCTCTTCATCTCATCCTTGGGTTCAACAATTTATTAAAAGTCAAGAGCCAGGCTTATCAAATATATATGCTCCCTCACAGAAACTTGACTGGAGTAATGTAATAAGGCCAAGAAGTTCCTCCCTATTTTCACAGATAAATACTCTTGACGGAGAAAAACTAGTTTGGACAACTTTTGGCCCAGATCAAGTTGATTTAAATTGGAAGAATCCAAAAGTTATATTGGAATTTCTTAATTTAATAGTTTCCTATGTAAAAAATGGTATTAAGTGGTTCAGGCTTGATGCAGTTGGTTTTATATGGAAAGAGCCAGGTACAACATGTTTACATCTTCCTGAAGCACACTTAATTATTAAGACTTTAAGAATTCAACTATTAAATCTTTTAAGTGATGGAATTCTTATTACAGAAACCAATGTTCCTCAGAAAGAGAATCTCTCATATCTTGAAGCAGGGGATGAAGCACATATGGCATACAACTTTCCTTTGCCCCCTCTTATATTAGAAGCAGTTATTTCTTCTAAAGCTGATATTTTAAATTCATGGATAGATGACTGGCCTAAATTGCCTATTAACACTACTTTATTTAATTTCACTGCATCTCATGACGGAGTTGGTTTAAGAGCTCTTGAAGGTTTAATGAGTGATGAAAGGATTAAATCACTTTTAATAAATTGCGAGAAAAGAGGAGGCTTAGTTAGTCATCGAAGACTCTCTAATGGAGATGATATTCCTTATGAATTAAATATAAGTTGGTGGAGTGCAATGGAAGATTCCAGTAGAGACACTAATAGATTTCAATATGAAAGATTTATTTTGTCTCAATTAATTGTGATAGCTCTAAAAGGTATACCGGCTTTTTATCTACAAGCTTTGTTAGCTTCGAATAATGATGTAAAAAGTTTTGCAATGAGTGGTCAGAGACGAGATTTAAATAGAGAAAAATTTAATTTTGAAAAATTATCGTTGATATTAAAAAATAAGGATTCAAATGCTAGTAAAAATTTAAGATATTTATCAAATGCAATGAAAATAAGATCTAATTTACAAGCATTTCATCCTTCTTCTGAGATGAAGAGTTTGTCTAAAGATAGAAGTGATATTCTTGTTATAAAAAGAGGAAAAGATCTTAATGCTGTTTGGGCAATACACAATTTTACTGAAAATAAATTAAATTTCTCATTTAGAGACTCTGAAATTATGAATTATTCGAGTAAAGAAGTTCAATTTGAGGATTATTTAACTGGAAAGAAATATAATAATCTTTGTATAGTTCTTGAACCATTTCAAGTTATTTGGCTTGGAATCATTAAATAAATGATTGATACTTCTTCAATATGGGTAGTAACTGATATAGATGGAACTTTGATGGATCATTCTTATGATCTAAATCCAGCTATGGAGACTATCAATTGGTTAAAAGATTTAAATATACCTGTAATACCATGTACAAGTAAGACTAAGGCAGAGGTTAAGTTATTAAGGAGCGAACTAGATATTCATGATCCATTTATAGTTGAAAATGGCGGTGCAATATATGGAGAGTATTCTGATGAAAAAAGTTGGGAGATAATACTTGGAAAAAGTTATTGTGAATTAGAAAATATTCTCAGTCAATTGTCTAATGATATTAATTATCAACTTAAACCTCTTAATAAACTTTCTGATAAAGAAGCTACTGAGCTAACTGGTTTAAAGGGGAATTCCCTAAATTTAATGAGAGATAGACACTGGAGTATGCCTTTCATTAATCCTCCTGACTCGTTAGAAAAGAAAATTAATAACTTTGCAAAAAAATATAATGTTGATATATTTCGAGGTAATAGAATGTCGCATCTATTGTCTAATAAATCAAATAAAGGTTTAGCAATTCAAAAGCTTATTGAACATTCAAAAAACCTTAAAGTAAAGATTATTGGTTTAGGAGATTCTCCAAATGATTTGCCTCTACTTGAAATGTCAAATTATAAAATTGTTATACCAGGAATAAATGGTCCTAATAAGAGATTATTAAGTTCTCTAAGCTCTTCTAAAGTAATTGTTTCTGATAAACCTCACGGATATGGTTGGAAAAAAGAAGTTACTAATTTAGTTAATCATTTAATACTTTGAGATTATCAATTGGTATCTATGAATAATCTAGATATAAATTTTCCTATTGATAAATTTGAGGAACTAATAATTGATATCGGTTATGATTCTCTTAAAAGTTGGATAAATTTTTGGGAAAGGAGGGATAAATTAATATCATTTGCTTATAAATATTACGGTAATAACTCCAAAGATGATTGGATTTGGGGCCTTGTCTTCCCATTGATCTCTCAAGCTTATCAATTGAATAAATCCTTCTCAAATAGAAAACTAATTGGTTTGTCAGCACTACCAGGGACAGGAAAATCCACATTAGGAAGATTAATTGAAAAACTTTCATCACAACTTGATTTTAGGATCTCAGTGGTTTCTATTGATGATTTTTATTTACCATCTAAAGAAATGAGAGAAGTTATAAAAAATAATCCTTGGAGAGTATCGAGGGGTTTCCCTGGAAGTCATTCCTTAACTTTGATGGAACAAAAGTTTATAGAATGGAAGGAAACTGGCAAATTAATTGTGCCGGTTTTTGACAAATCTTTGAGGGGTGGATTAGGAGATAGATCTTCTTGGAGAGAAGAATATCCTGATATAGTAGTACTTGAGGGTTGGTTTTTAGGTATTAATCCAACTAAGATTAGTACTCGTTTTTACAAGGAAGTTAGCTCTCTAATTTCTGAGGAAGAATTTCTTTATGTGCAAAAAATACAAAAAAATCTTCATGGTTATCAAAAGATATGGAAGTTAATTGATAATATTTGGCACCTTAAACCAGAGAAATTTAAATTTATGAACAATTGGAAAACTCAACAAGAGGAGGAAATGTTAATAAATAAAGGATTCGCACTTAAAAATGAGAGATTATCTAATTTTTTGCGAATGTTGAATACTTGTATTCCACATGACAGTTTTGATGAAATTAAGTCAAACACAAAGATAATATTAAATGAGAAAAGACAATTGATATGGGTAGGAATGAGTAATTATTAAACTTTTAGAATTTAACTTTTATTTAATAAATAAGAACTACATTGCACCACTTATTTTTTTTATGATTACAAATAAAGACAATTATGATTGAGTTTTCTTATGAAAACAACGGAAAAAGAATGATTGTATTGAGATGTGTTGGCCCATCAAAATTTTTTCTTGAAAGAGTTCTATTCCCTTCAGATATTCTTACATTTAAAGCACCTCAAAACTCTAGAGTTGAGATTTGGGGCAACGAATTATATGGACCAAAACTTGAAGAAAGAATACGAATTCCAAATGACGAAGAACAACTTGTTGCTTAAGTAAAATATATTTAATCCCAATATTGTCTTCGACTCAAAATTTTAAAAAGAAAATCAAAAATAATTGATAAAATAAATTAAATTGAAATTCTTTTAATGTACTACTTTAGTTCCTTCGCAATTGGTGGCTTCGTCCCTTCAGCTGCTATTGCTGGAGCATTACTTTTGACAGGACTAGCAGCATTCTTTTATCTTGGAATTAAGGGTCCAACTGATTATTAAATTATTAAATTTTTAAAAATTACTTTAAATTGAACTACTATTCAAGATATTTAATAGACATAAATAATGGAATTAACCACTGTTTTATTTTTATTTAGCTTCCCTTTCGTTTTATTGACGGCATACTTTGGTACTAAAAGTAATTTTTATGAAAGTGATAATTATAAAGGTGATGGTTGCGCTCATGATGTAAAAAGATAATTTCTTATTTACTTTTTCCTGTCCAAATACAAGTCCATTGGCTATCAAATTGCCAGACAGGTTTATAAATATCTTCAGTTATTTTCTTTCCTGCTTTAATACATGTATCTAGATCCTTCATTGGTAATGAGTAAAGAGAAGGACTCGTTATACCACTTACTTCAGGTCTTCCACTAGGACCTTGCCTGTATGTGCCTATTACTAATACATAGTTCGCTTTAGCTGCACTCATGAAAAATAAAGTAGTTAAAAATATTAGTTTTTTAAAATAAAATTTATTACACATTTTATTTTTATAATAATCGTTCGCGCAAAAAAACTATATTTATTTCATAAGTTGTACTAAATTGTAGGTATTTATTCATTTGCCTAAAGTTATTGAATAATTTTATCTATATCGTTTACGGCCTTATTCAAGGAATTACTGAGTTTTTTCCTATTAGTAGTACAGCTCATTTAAAAATTATTTCACTACTTGTAGGAATTGATGATCCGGGTGCTTCTTTATCAGCTATCGTTCAATTAGGAAGTGTTCTTGCAATTTTATTTTATTTTCGTGAGGATATCTTTTACCTTTTTAAAAAAAATACAAATAAACTAACTTCTTTTCTTACATTTAATAAATTAATTAAGTCAATATTAATTGCTACCACTCCATTAATATTTCTTGGGGGAACTATAAAACTGCTTGTCCCAAATTTTTCAGAATCGTATTTGAGATCAAATACTTTCATTGGTATTGTTTCAATTTTTACTGGTATATTGATGTTCATATCCAATAAGAAAAGAACTAATAGAAATGAACTTTCTAATATTTGTTATGTAAATGCTTTCATTATTGGTATTGGTCAGGCTTTTGCTATTTTCCCTGGGGTTTCACGTTCTGGTATCACTATTACTTTTGCTTTATTATTAGGTTGGACAAGAGAAGATTCCGTTAAATTTTCTTTTCTACTTGGTGTCCCCGCAATATTCCTCTCATCAATATTAGAATTATTTAACTCTATTGATGGCGGTTTGATATTTTCCTCTAGCCAACTTTTTCTAGGATTACTTTCAGCATTTTTGACTTCTATTATTTCGATTAATTTTATATTTAGGTTTATACAGCTGAGAGGATTATCCGTTTTTGTTTACTACAAAATTATTTTTGGGACTGCAATTCTTCTAATGAATTTTTAGTTAATTATGGTATTGTTCTTATTAATTGATTTTTATAAATGAATTCCTTTTTATCTATTCAACTTGGGGAAGTAGAAGTATCTGATCTTACTCTTGGGGTTCTTATATTCTTTTCAATATTTACATTTGCTGCTGTAGGGATAAGTTCATATAAGCTATTTAAATCATTAGTAAATGTTAATAATGAAGAAAACTAATCGGAACGGCGGGATTTGAACCCACGACCCCCACTACCCCAAAGTGGTGCGCTACCAAACTGCGCTACGCCCCGTCTACTTAGTTATAGTATATTTATAAAAAAAAATTATTAGCTAAATTATATTTAAATTATTAATTATTACTTTTAGAAGTAAAAAATTAAATAATAAAATTTTTCAAAATTATTAGATCTTATATTATTTAAGGTTAATTATTTAAATAGATTTGATCGTTATTAGATCTTAAAACACATTTCTCAATTGTCCAATCAAAATTATCCCATACTTGACTTGATAACTTGAAATTAGATCCATCAAACTTATTTAATTTAATATTTGTGGGTGATGCAGAACAATATTGCCTACTACCTTGTATCGCTAGATATTGTTGATGATATTCTTCTGCATAGAAATATTCTTCAATTTGTTTTATTTCCGTTTCTATTTTTCCAAAGCCATTTGAAGTCAAAACCTCTTGATATGCTTTTTTGCTGTTATTTATTAATTCTTCATTATTACTATCTAAAAAATATATAGCTGTTCTATATTGCGATCCGTAATCATTGCCTTGTTTATCTTTTTGTGTAGGATCATGACATTCCCAAAACATTTTTAATAGATCACTTAAATCTATTTTTTGTTTGTTCCATATAACTTTAACAACTTCTGCATGTCCAGTGATACCAGAGCAGACATCATTATAAGTAGGATTTGTTGCTTTTCCTCCTGCATAACCAACTGAAGTTGTGATTACGCCTGGGAGTTTCCAAAAACATTTCTCGGCACCCCAAAAACATCCACATCCAAAGAAAATCACATCTTCACCTTCAACCGGGTCTTTTTGGATATTAGTATTTAAGATTCTGTGCTTAAAGCTCTGTAGCGAATTATTTGTTCTCATAAAATCTTTTATAAATTTAAACATTGTAGAATTTTTCTTGATTATAAAAAATAAAAAATAAAAATTAAAAAAAATTTAAAATATCATTTAATTTTTATAATTTAATTATTTTTCTACTCTATTAACAGCTAATTCTCTTTCCCATAATTTCTTGTATAAACCATCTATTTTTATTAGGCGTTGGTGGGTTCCTTCTTGAACTATTTTCCCTTTATCCATTACAAGAACTCTATCGCAAGTAGCAGCTACTGATAATTGATGACTAATCATTAATATTGTTTTAGATTTATTTTTCCTTATTTCTTTTATAATTTGTGAAGCAGTCTTGTTATCAACACTAGCTAGAGCATCGTCTAATACTATTACAGGAGCATCTACTAATATAGCTCTACCTAAAGCTGTTCTTTGTCTTTGTCCACCACTAAGAGTTATGCCTCTTTCTCCGACAATTGTTTCATAACCCTTTGGGAAATTATAAATATCCTCACTTAATCCTGCTTTTGTTGCTGCACTTCTAACTAACTCTGATTTCGCTTTGGGTTCTCCAAATTTTAAATTATCTGAAATGGTAGAAGTAAAAAGAAATGCCTCTTGCGGGACTATAGCAATGTTTTTTCTCAGATCATTTAATTTAAGCTTTTTGATATCTTTATTATCAATAAATAATTGATTGTTCTGAATCTCAACTGTTCTTCCAAGTGATTTAGCCAATGTAGTCTTCCCGCAACCGACAGGACCAACAATTGCTACTAATTCGCCTGGTTTTATGTCGAAATTAATTCCATTAAGCGCATTAGTTTTTGAACCTTCATATTTTATTTTTAGATTTCTAGCTTTGATTGAACCTTCTATCTTTCTGTCTAGAGTTATTGCTTTAAAACTGTTTTTTATATTAGGAGTACTATTGAATATCTCTTCGATTCTGTCTAGACTAACTTGACCTAATTGAAATGTGTTCAATGTAAAACCTAGTAAGGCAGTTGGAAATACAAGTCTTTCTACATATAAAATTAAAGCAACTAAACCACCAATAGTTATATATCCATTTTCCAGTTGTGATGTTCCCAATGATAATAACAAAAGTAGAGATATTGAAGATATCCCCTGTAATAATGGAAATAAAGTACTTGCTATTCTTGCTAATTTTATAGCGGCATCTTGATATCTTTTATTAAATTTACTAAATTGATTTTTTTCAGATTTCTCCTGTCCATAAATTTTTATGGCGCTAATTCCAGATAGATCTTCCTGTATTAGATCGCTTAAATCAGATAAGGCTTCTTGCTGCAACCTTCTTTGATTAACCATTTTCCCACCAAACATACCAACAATTGCAAGGATTAATGGAAATATCAATAGAGAGGCAATTGTCAATGTTTTATTGATTGAAAACATTGAAGGAATAGTTAAAGAGTAAGCAAGGATGATGTTACACAAACTTAAAACGGTAAATCCTAGTAATCTCCTAACATTTTCAACATCACTAGTAGCTCTACTTATAATGTCACCACTGCCAGTTTTCTGGACCCAATCTGGATCTTGAGTAAGTAAGTGATTAAAAAGTTTTTCCCTTATATTTACCTCAACTTTTCTTCCTATTCCAAAAACAATCTGTCTTGATGAAAGTCTGATGATACCCATTATTGTGGCTAAAAATATTAACCAAATCGATTTATTTAAAATAAATCTACTCGAAAATCCTTTTTGTAATTCATCAATAATACTTTTTACTTCAAGTGGTATGACTACACTGAGAATATTAACTATGAATAATGCAATAGTTCCTATTAATAGTTCCCTTTTATAAGGTTTAAGATACCTCGCAATTATTTTTATTTTTAGATTATTCATATAAAATTACCAATAAGATTAAGATAATGTTTCATTTTCATATTTGTGAGCTAATTTTATAAAGATAAGCTTTTTTTACTATGGAAGAAGAACAAATTCATCCATTACATGATCGTGATAAAGAAATCATAGATAATTTAATAGTTAAAGAGTGTCCAAATGATTCTGATTTGGTAAATTTAGCTAGATTAATTAATCGATATAATAATTTCCCCGGAGAGCAAAATCTTAAAGGGGATTTAGCAAAAATATTGAATTTCTGGAAATTATCAAAAGAAGTTTTATT
>MDTD01146796.1_pt1 | contig 17202 bp, 19 predicted proteins | sample 811221 | NCBI WGS metagenome assembly MDTD01 (sample SAMN05326646, study PRJNA326480) | marine metagenome | isolation source: seawater | place: Pacific Ocean: South West | collected 2011 | reverse complement strand
GGCGGCACGCTGGGCATGGGATGCGGCGGTGAAGATAGCGCGCTTGTCGCTGCCCAGCACCTTGAGCCACGAGCCGATATAGGCGGCGTGGTCCTCGCGCGGCTCCGGGGTCAGGTCGAGGTCGGCGGCCAGAAAGGCAGCGCCAAGCTCGGCGACCAGCTCCTCCATCGCATAGCCTTCGTCGCCGAAGCGCTTGCGGCCAAAATCCCGCTCCAGCCGCGAAGGGTGACGCGTCCAATGGATCGTCTCATGACCGAGCGTCTCGTAATATCGTTCGGCATCGACGAACGTCTCGAAGGGCGGCATCTGCACATAGTCATGCGTGACGGTGTAGTAGGCCTGATTGCCGCCATGGCGGATGTCGGCACCGGTGGCGGCGAAGAAGGCTTCCGCATGGTCGATGCGCTGCACCGGATCGAGCCGGGGCTCGGCGGGCACGTGGAAGTGCACAGGCAATCCCTCGATCTGCTCGACGTTGAAGACGGTGTATCCCTTCATGAAGGGGATATCGCGGTCCTCTTCCTCTCCGGTCTTCTCGTTCGCTTCGGTGCGGGTGATGGTGGAGGCATAGACTACGGGCGATCCTTTCTCGCCCTTGCGCACATGCGCGCCCAGTTCCGCGGCCTGCCGATAGGTAATCCAGATGGGGGCGGCGAAGCCGCGCTCGACGGCGCTCGCCCAGAGCATCAGAACATTGATGCCGTTATAGGGCTGCCCGTTCGCCCGCAGGGGCCGGGTGATCCGCCCTGCGGCATGCTCGGCGTTCCATGGCTTGAGCCACGGCCTGACGCCCTGTTCCAGATCGGAAATGATCCGATCCGTAACGCGCTGGTAGATGTCTGTCTTCATTGGTCTTTCTCCTAGTCTTGGGGGTTGCGCATGCAACCCGACTAGGCCCGCGCCAATGAGCGGGGGGAGGCCGTCAAGGCCGGCGCCGGCGGAGGGGGATCGCCCGGGCTGCACGACCGCAGGGAGGAAGCTCGGGGAGACCGCCGGCGACGCCCGGACCCCGGACTTGATCCGGGGGGAGGGCTTGGCCTTGACGGCGGAGGGGGCCGCAGGCCCAGAACACGAAGAAACCGCGCGCCCGGAAGGGCGCGGCTATCGGCGGCGCAGCCGCCCTATGCGCAAGGGATGGAAGCCGGACGGCCGCGACCAGGCGCAGCCAGGGCGCGGTTCACGACAGCCCGGTCCGGCGAAGCCGGATGCGACAAATCTCACGCGAATGCCAAGCCCACATCTGTGGAAACCTATTGATCAACGCAATAAAGGCTTCGAGTTCCCGTACAGATTGTACCGCCCTCAGTCATCCAAGTCCCATCCGAACGATTGCTCCTGCCATGTCTCCCGCTTCCGGCAGAACTCGACCAGCTACTGCAGGTTAATCCCGCTTCCGTCGTTCCATCTGGATTTGACCCGGTCCAAACAAAGGAGGTGGAGCTGCTCTCGGTGACCCCGTTGGTGTCCAGGGAGCCATCGAAAATATTGGCCGTATCCACCGTTAGCCCGTCTTCTGCGCGAATAACAGGGTAGGCAATCGTTACACGGTCTTTCGCGTTAGTGGCTTCGTCAGAGAGTATGGCTTTCCATGTTCCGGAAAAACCAAGATTAGCCGCATTAGTCTGGCAAATAGAATCTGCATTGGCGAGACTGCCGATAGAAGCTCCTGTTATTCCTACCGTCGTCCGAAATATCCGCGTCTGTCCCGCCTTGGTGGTGACACTCCAATTGTCGGTGACCGTACCGACGGTGACGGCGGCGACGGTCGCCGTCGATACCGAGACGGAGCTGACCTGACGGACACGCAGAGAGTCGCCCGGATTGATCTCGCCGGCCGTCACCCAGGCCCCGCCATTGATGCTGATCTCGGGTGTGCCGGCCCCCGACACTTCGGCGATCAACGGCCCGTCGAATCCGGTGATGCTGAGTGTCTCGCTGAGCGCGATCGCGCCGAGAGAATGATTCGTGAGGTCGGTGAAGGTGAAGGCGTCAGGCGCGGTATCGGTCGAGGCCCCGTTCTCGCTGGCGATCTGCCCCCATTCCGTACCATCGCAGACCTCGAACTTCTTGGGCGTGGGATTCCAGCGCAGCGAGCCCTCAAGGGTCCCGTCACAATCCCGGTTGTCGTAACTGAAAATGACCGACCCGTCCTCGAAGCGCGCGGACGTCTCCTGCGCCTGCGCGGGCAAGGCCGGGAACCAGACAACGAGCAGAGCGATGATCCCGGCGAGGTTACGGCGCATCGCTCACCTCGCTCTCGGGCCAGACCTGGATATCCGTCATGGTGCCGGTGAATTCGACGCTGCCGTTCACATGCAGCCCGTCCGCATCCAGAACGGCCCTCTCCTCGCCGCCCACGATGAAGCGGATGACGTCCGCCTCCTCGTCGACCTCGATGCGCGTGGCCGCATCGGCCGTCGCGGCGGATGAATCCTGCGCCCCGGCAAAGGGGGCATTGAAAAGATTAAGAGTAACTAAGACTAAGACAATAATCGCATTCCTATGAATAGATGACATATCAAAATTCCTATATTAAAATACATTTTTTATTGTAACATTAATTATATAAGTTTGTTAATTCTTTTAACGTCGACATTTATACTGCTGATGGAGCGCGGCATGGCAGAATCTGAGCGCAGGCGCCGGTGGCGAGCCCATCGGCGCAGCAAAAGGCAGGGCCCGCGCGGCATTGTGCAGTGCCTGTATCGGAACAACCGGCCATAAAAGCGGCCATACATACGGCCGCATGCTGACTTGAAGAATATGTAACTATATGTTATATATGTTATTGTGAGCGATCAAAAGAAGGACATTAAACCGGCCATAATGCCGGTCGACCGCAGCGAGCCCATCGGCCTGATGGAGCCACTGCTGATCAGCGAGAGCTCGCAGCAGCGGACCGGGCTCACCGACCTCGCCATCGACCTGGCATCGCGCTCGGCCGGGTTCCGCCGGAGCCTGCCGGAGGGCGTGCTCAAGGCGCTGGCCGATCTTGTCCGGGCGATGAACTGCTATTACAGCAACCTGATCGAGGGCCACGACACCCACCCGGTCGACATCGAGCGGGCGCTCAGGAACGACTACAGCACCGATACGAGGAAGCGGAACCTCCAGCTCGAGGCCAAGGCCCACATCACCGTCCAGAAATGGATCGACGAGGGCGGGCTCGAGGGCCGCGCCACCACCCTCGACGGCCTCACCGAGATGCATCGCCGCTTCGGCGAGCTGCTGCCCGAGGATCTTCTGTGGGTCGAGGAGCCGGACACCGGCGAGCGGATCAGAATGGTCCCCGGTTCCTTACGCGAGCGCGACGTCAAGGTCGGCCACCATGTCGCAATCAGCCCCGGCGCCCTGCCGCGGTTCCTTGAGCGATTCGAGAGCGCCTATGGCAGGCTCGGGCGGACCGACGGCATCCTCGCCGCCGCCGCTGCCCACCACCGCCTGCTGTGGATTCACCCCTTCCTCGACGGCAACGGCCGCGTCGCGCGGTTGATGTCCTACGCCATGCTGCTGGAGACGCTCGACACGGGGGGCATCTGGTCGATCGCCCGCGGCCTCGCCCGCAACGAGAGCACCTACAAGAGCATGCTCATGGCCTGCGACGCCGAGCGCCGCAACGATCTCGACGGCCGCGGCACCCTCAGCGAGGAGGCGCTGGCGGAGTTCACCCGCTTCTTCCTCACCACCTGCGTCGATCAGGTCGACTTCATGGAAAGCCTGGTCCAGCCCGACCGCCTGCGCGACCGCATCCTGATCTGGACCGAGGAGGAAATCCGCGGCGACCGCCTGCCCCCGCAATCCGGCGCCGTCCTCGAAGCCGTCCTCTACCGCGGCGAGCTTCCCAGAGGCGAAGTCGCCCGCATCATAGGCACGTCCGAGCGCCAGGCGCGCCGCGTCACCGCCGCCCTCATCGACCGCGAGGTCCTGACCTCGCCAACCTCCCGCGCGCCGCTCCGCCTCGCCTTTCCGGCGAAGCTCGCCTCACGCTGGATGCCGGGGCTGTTTCCGGAGCAAAGGGGCTGAGCGGAGCCATCCCACTCCTCGACCTCACAGTCTGTTGTTTTCGATCCACGCCCCGCACAAGGGGCGGCGATTAGCGCGTGCAGGGGGCGACGTGCAGCTTCGCCGGGCCCCCGTCGTGATCCATCTTCGACAAGATGGCGGCATCCAATCCGCGCAGGGGTTGGTCTCCATGACATGGCCTCAATGGAATTGTCTCCATGAAATGGTCGGGGGGCTTGGGGGCGCAGAATGCTCCCAAGTCGATGGGGCGCAGGGAGAACCGACATCTCCGCTGCGAGTGATCCGAACGGCGATACGTTTGGATGGCGCTGATCCGGCTCGATGCCGGGAAGCGCCACAGGCCGGGGGGATGCAACGGGGACGCGCAGCGGGTCCCCTTGCCGAGCCGCCGCAGGCGGCGAGCCGAGATGGTGCTGTAGTACAGCACACATCTTGCGCGCAGCGTTATCTCCGAAGGATGGTCAAACTCAGGATTCGGCCGATGGGTCACCGACGGTGCATCCGCTCCCTTCGCCGTGGGGCAGGCCAGCGAAGAAATAGCCGACGGGCACACCGAGCGTCTCCGCCATGTCATGGAGCCGTGACGCGCTGATGCGGTCCCGCGCGGTCTCGTACTTCTGTATCTGCTGATACGTCACCCCGGTGCTACCGGCAAGTACTACCTGCGACAACCCGAGCTGCTCCCGCCTGTGCTTCAGCCGGCGTCCGACATGGACATCGACGGGGTGTGGCGTCTTCCTCTCCGACATCGCTACACCTCCAGGCCATAGCGCCTGAACGCGCGGGCGATGGTGATCGGAGCGACCTCGCATCGGTCGGCGACCTCGCGGATGTCGATCCCCTCGCGGGCGACCTGGTCGTGCGCCCTCATCACCTTGCGGCGGGTCAGCTTGTACGGGCGTCCCACATGCTTTCCGGCCAGCTTGGCGTGTGCCATCTTCTCGCGCGTGCGGCGGGAGATGATGGCGCGCTCGTATTCCGCCCAGGAGGCGGTGTCGATGTACCATTTCCGCCCCTCGGGCGTCCGCGTGTCGATGAGCTGGGTCAGGGACTGGAACTCGATGCCGATCTGGAGGAGATCGTCGAGGAACAGGATCGCCTCGCGGGTGGAGCGGAACGCCCGGTCGATCGCCCAGACGACGAAGACGTCGCCGGGCCTCAAGGCGCGGCGGGCCTTCTCCATCCCTGGCCGGTCGCGGGCGATGGCGCTCACCGCGTCGTCGACGAAGACGCGGCGGCACCCTGCGCGGCGGAGCGCCGCGACCTGCTGGTCCGTGGTCTGCTCGGCCGTGGAAACGCGCGCGTAACCGATCCTGCGGCCCGGTTGGCCGGCTTGCTGCGATCCCGTCATGGCGGCCTCTCCGCCGGTTCAAAAGGGAACCCTTTTGAACGGTCCGCGGGAAGCCGGACGCAGCCGGCGCGCTGCCCCCATCTTGCCCGCAGGCCCTCATCTTGCCCGCAGGCCCTCATCTTTCAAATTGTAAATGATTGTCTTCAACAAAATATCCTGCTTCGACATAAGGGTTCCCTTATGTCGAAGCAGAAATTATTCGCCTACGCAATGGTCGTCGGTGCAGGCGCCCTTATTTATCCACAGAGTCCTTGGGCAGAAGGATTTTCAAGCGCTGACTTTCTGCGCTGGGACCGTCAAAGCCAGGATTTTCTGATTCAGACTTCAGTCACGATGGTCGGCATAGTCGCGAGCCAAACGACAGAGAACTTCGCTCCCTGCCTTGATCGCTGGTATTCGGCATCGGACGATCAGGTCCGCGCCAGCCGGCACGATCACATCCTGGACGTGATGCGAGAGCACCCTGACTATCATCCACAGGCAGTCATTCTGGCGGTGCTGAAGAAGCAGTGCGGGCCGCTCAAGCCGGACTAGTGGCGGAAATCTGACACTTGCTACGCCCTTGATGGACGTTAGGTTGGTCTGGCGCCCGACCCGATGATGAATTCAAGCTCAGTCTCGAAGTTTCCATTCGATTCAAAACGCTTGAGGCATTTATGGACCTCGTTCCATGCTCTGGCTTTTTCTTCAGGATCGAGGTTCGCCACTATGGCACGGTATACACCGAATGCCTGTTGCATCATCTCCAGTGCATCCGACGCGCTCGGCAGCCGTAGCTGCGCCCGAACGGTCTGTGTTTGCACATCCACGAAACCGCTTTCCTTCATCAACCCTTCGAGAATCCCTTCGCCTCCCAGCGCGAAGATCCCAGGCTGTCCAGGCGCGGGAGGCGACTTCCCCGCGTACTGCATAAGGATCGCCATCGGCTGTGCCATGTAGGGGTTGTTTGCGGGCGTGGTAAAGACGAGTGCCGCAAAGCGCCCACTGGGCTTCAACACCCGTTGGAGAGCCTCCAATGCTTTGCGTGGCGATGGAAAAAGCATCAGGCCCACGCGGCAGATCGCGGCGTCGAACGGGCCATCCGCTTCATCCAGATTCTCGGCTGCGTATTCCCGCGTCTCGATGTTCAGGACGCCCGCGCGTGCAGCATTTGCGCGGACGAACTCCAGCATCGTCGCCGAAATGTCGCTGGCCACCACCGAGCCGCTCGAGCCGACGCGCTCGGCAACCCGGAGGCTCTGATTCCCGGCGCCGCAGGCGACGTCAAGCACGCGCATGCCGGGCCGGACACCCGCCATATCGATCAGCGCGTCAGTAGCGTCGGCCAGACCCTCGGATAACGTCCGCTCCCATCTTGCCCAGCCGGGCGCGGCCGATTCCCACGTGTTGCGCAGTTCGGAGTTTGCGGTGTTGTCGGACATGGAAGCCCCACGAATTCGTTGCTGCGGCAAAAGACGTATACCATAGATGCTCGATTTTGGCTCCAGTTGTTCAGACAGAGTCGACGCTCCGGGCCAGCTCCGCTTAGCTAGCCTGATGGGTACCAAGGGTCAGACTTCGATCACTAGCGGGTTGTTGAAGAATAGGCTCGTTCGGCTTGACGGCGTCGTCGCCGTCGTGGCGGGAGAACTCGACGGCGCGCCGCTTCCTCTGCCAGCCCGATGCGAAGCCGTGCTGCAGTTACAGCACAGCGCGCCGGTCGATGGCGAGGGAGGGGCTGCAGCGCTTCATCAGCGCTGAGCATCCTCAATCCGTCGGCGCTTTGCGGCAATTATGGCGTCGTAGGCTGTGCGTACGTCCGCGTCGACTTCTTCAAAGCCATCCTTGCCGACGGCGGTAAGCTCGATCGCCGGCATGCTCCACCATTCGTCTTCCAGGCCATCGACGAACTCTTCGAACTCCGGCAGGGCCTCTCTCGCGATTTCGGTAAGGCGTGCTCTTGCTGCCGCTAGGTAAGAGGTTCGGGCGGCCTCGCTTCCACGATCGACGATGTCTGCGCGCATCTCGCCGAAGTCCTCCTGCAATGCATCGAGGCCCTTCAGCGATTCGGGAAACTCGTCGAGCGCCTCTTCCGCTGCCGCAAGCGCCCGGTCGGCCCGCGGTTGCTGGCGGCTACGGGCATGTGCCTCGATCGTGGCGAATTGTTCTGGCGTGAGATCGAGTTTGGCAGCCCTCGCGACCTTCTCCTCGATCCGGGCCACAAATGTCCGGTCGGAGGCGATACTTACGGAGTCGATGGAGCGCATGAACCCGTCCGCTGTCGCGGCGCGGATCGGCGCAAGCTTGGCCGCGATCTGCTCCAGCAGCGCCGTCGCCGCCTCATCGCCGGCGAACTTCGGAATCCGCTGCCTTATCTCCTGCTCCCACCGTGCAAGGCGCTGCAGGCTCGCCGCGGAATCCTCTGTCTCGGCGATCTTCTTCCGGTAATCAGCGACCAGCTTCTCCCCGTAATCCGAAATCGGAGCCTCGCCTTCGTCGGAAACGTTCCCGGCAGTAGAGGCTGCCGGCCCTGACGTCCCCTGACGCTGCCGCTCGGGACGAGGGCGTTCCTGCGCCTGTCGTTGTGCCTCGGCCTGGGCTTCGGCACGGGCGCGCGCTTGTGCCGCCCGTTGCGCCCGCAACTCGGCTTCCTGCCGCTCGCGCTCCGCTGCCCGTTCGGCAGCTAGCTTAGACGCTGCGGCCTCGCGCTCGCGGCGCTCCTTCTCCCGCTCGGCCGCTCGTTGTGCCGCCGCTTCCTGGCGTGCCTGCTGGTTCAGGACGCCTCTCAAATTGCTGACGAAGTAGCCACGCGCGTCGTAGAGCGCTTTGCGGGCGTCCATCCGTCCCGCGTTCCCGGCCGCGTGGCCACATTCGAGAACGTGGGCGGACATATCGCCCGCGGCGTCGTAGCTCCAGCTGAGCGCGGGGACCCCGAACAGCTCCGCGAAGGCGGGTTCGAGAAAGGCTTGCGGAATCCAGGCGCGGCTGCCTTCGACCGGCGCGACGCGATCCTCCTCATCTATCGTCACCGCCCAATTCTCGAGCGCAGCGCATTCCGGCTTGCTGGGCTCGGCAGCGTGCGACGAGTCGCCCACGATCGCGCCCGCCGCGAACGTGATCGCTGCGAGAAGTGTGCGACCGCTGGGGGTAAGGGGGTGGTGTGCCGTCATGCGGGCCTCCTTGCTGGCGCCCCGATGTGCCGCACTGCCGGCCGGCCGCTGGAGGACGGGTGTCGCAGACCCTTGCGCCTACCCCGCCGACACGACTCCGGGGCGGTTTCGCTGAAAGATCCGGCATGCCGCGGCACGTGTGCCGAATACCGCCGCAGGCTAGCATCGCCGGCAGCGGCAGAGGAACCCCCGGCGGGCGGGAATTTCCAGAGGTGGGAATGCCCCGCCCGCCCGGCCTAGGGGCCGAGTGACAATGGTTTGATCTTGGCCGTGCCTTCGGCCGAGGGTTCGGAGTGGGAGGTGGGCGTCAGCTCTTGTCGGACCGTATCGGGCATCTGGGTGTCGATATCCTGTTGCAGTTCGCCCAACTCCTCCTTCGTCGGCGGGTTGTCCTCGTCGGTAAGCCGCCCGCGGGCGTGGCCCAGAACGTCGACCTGATAGCGAAGGATTTCGTCGTAGGCGGCCTGCGCGCCCGTGACCGCCTTCTTCCTGGCGAGATAGTCCTCGTATGAGGGCGCGCCATCGCGCCAACGGACTTGGTCGAGCGCTTCGCCGGTGATCGGTTGACCATCTTCGGAAAAGACGTTGCCGTCGGCATCGCGGAATGCCCTGGTTCCGTCCGGTAGCTGGCTTGCGCGGTCGAGCGTCTCGTCCAGCATGCCGTTGGCTGCGGCAAGGCCGTCCCTGGCCCGGGCCAGCGCGGTCTCGGTTGCGGCTTCGGCCGCGCGGAGCTTGTCGAAGGTGTCCTCATAAAGCGCAGCGTATTCGGGATCGTTCTGGAGCAGCATGGCGAGCGCCGAGAGTTGCCGCTGCTCCTTCTCCCGCCGCTTCCGTGTGTCTTCCCCTCGGGCGCTTTCCGGCAGGAACCGCCGGATGCGCCCGACATCGCGATCGGCCATCTCATTGTTGTAGTCGTCGCGGTCCTGCTGCCGCCGCCGCTCAGCCATCTCCTCCTTTGATTCCTCGGGTCTCTCCGTCACGTCGCTCCTGTCCGGGGTCCACGCGGCGCGTAGCCACACGCGGACATGCCCATCTACAATGGGTCCAGCACCCTGCCGCCATAGCCGCAAGCCGCTCCTACCATTTATCAATTTTACCCTGTTTTACCGTTAGTTGTCAAAGTCAGGGCAATTTCTAACCGAGCTCGTCCGATGCGCCTCCGCCCAGACCTCGCCCCCTTCCAGCGCTCGGTGCCGACCAAGGCATCGCTGGACTTCGCCGAGCAGATCGCCGCGCTCACCGGCCTGCCGTTCGATCGCGAGGCGGTGGCCGCAGACAGCCTTTCGCTCCACGAGACGATGTTCGCCGACCTGGTCCGCATTCTCGGGCTGGAGGCGGACGAGATCGAGTTCCGGTCGGGCAGCTACTTCGCGGTGCGGGCTTTCGCCGTCAGGGCGGAATCGGGCGCCGCCCATGTCGGCCTCGACCTCACCTTCGACTACTGGCTCGCGGCTCTCGCGCATCTCGGTGTCATCGCTACCTGCGAGGTGCTGAGCCAAGCGCAGTTGCAGGCGATCGCCCGGCAGGTGAACGAGACCTTTCTCCTGTTCGAGGACGCCTCGCGGTTCCGCTCGGTCAGGGAGGGCCTCAAGCCGTACCTCGCCGGCTATCCTCACCTCATCAACCTGTCGGAGGGGCTGGGGCGTGCGATGCTCGTCTTCACCCTCTGCCATGAGCTGGCCCATTGCCGCCTCGGTCACCTCGACCGCCCGGGAAGCCGCGAGATCGAGCTCGAAGCCGATCGCGCCGCCGCGGAGCTGTTTCTGGAAGTCGGGCGGCATGGCGAGAGCGACCGGGCGACGACCGTCCATGTCGACCCCAAGGTCGCCGGCGCGCCGATCATTCTCATGCATCTGCTCGCCCTCCACGAGGCCTGGCTCACCTTCCACGGAATCACGTTGGACAGCACCCGTCCCCGCGCCGCCGAGCGGCTCGCGGGGATCGAGCCCCTCATCAGGCCATCGCTCGACGAGATCGCGGCCTATGTTGTCGACGGGGTCGCGAACGGGATCGCCGATATCCGTTCGTCTCTGATCGGAACCGGCTGAAGGGCCCGGCCTATGGTGCGGGCGCGCCCGGAGCGGGGCCTGTCGGACCGAGCTGGCGGTCCTCTTCGGCTCGCAGCCGCTTCGCCAGGTCTCCGAAGCGGCGCGCTTCGTCCGACGCACCCTGCGCGACGAGCCGTCGCGCGGTGACACCCGGATGGAAGCTCGGCCGCATCCCCTCCGCATCCCGGCGGGTCAGATCGCAACGTCCGGTCGCTATCAGGGCCTCCACCCAGTCGTTGCGCCCGTTCCTGGCCAGCATGAACACCACCGGGTCGTTCTCTCCCGGCGGCACGACGTTGGGATCGGCGCCTGCGGCGAGCGCATCGCGGAACACGGCAATCCACCCCAGCTCCAAAGACTCTAGCAAGCGCTCGTTCGGCGCTATCCCTTTCGTCTTTTCAACTACCTCTTCTTCAATCTCATTCATTGTTGTTCTATAAAAGTCAAAAATATCCTTATCTTGTGGCATAACTTCTTGTCTCTTGTCAAAATCGGACCTGCGGAGGGCACTGACCGGCTGCTTCTGGTAATGCGCCTCCTGCGACAGCTGCCTCGCCACGGCTCTGGGCGGCGTCCGCGGCGTGATGGCGATCGGAAGCGGCGTCTCGCGGGGTGACTGGGTCTGCCAGCCGGCATTGCGCCGGGTGATGAGCCCGGTGATCCGATCGTCATCGTCAAAGAGGATCGCGGTGACGTCGAGCGCTGCCGAGAACGGCTTTCCGCCCTCGCGGAGCAGCATCGCCGCGAAGTAGGCGTTGGCGATGGCGAAGCCGGACAGGACGGTGTGATGAATCTCGACGCCGCCCGAAGCGCGTATCGCCCTCGCCAACCGCTCGTTCCGCACCGGGTCGAGATTGTCGGTGAGGGTTCGCAGGCGGGCGGGATCGGCGACCTGGTATAGCCGGCCGATCTCTTCCGCATGCATGGCGCCGCTACCGGGGACCGTCGAGAGGAAGAGACGGGACTCGAACAGGAAGCCTCCCTGTGAGGCCGCACCGACGTACTGGCCCCCGAGGTCCTGCCGGAACTCGCGCTCCCCTGAACCCGACTGGCCGTGCACGGCATTGAGGGCCGCCGCGAGGCGGCTCTCGGAGTGCCCGCCGAACCGTTCGATGTCTTCCCGCCTGACCTCTCCCATGAGGATCAGGAACTCCGCGACCTTCCTGATCGTCTCGGCGGTGGGCGCCTGCGGATAGGCGGGGTCGAGGAACCGTCCGAGCGTCGTGTCGCTCAAGGTCCCGTCGATGTCCGGCGAGCCGGTGATGTAGTCCGCGACGCGCTTCTTGGTCCATCGCTGCTTGTTCAAGCGGTTCGTCCGCATGAACGCGGCGAGCGCCCCCGCCAGATACTCGACGAACTCGGGCGTCTCCGGACAGGCGGCCGACGCCTCCCCTTCCTCCCTCAACGTTCGCGCTTTCCCATCGCCGCCGAAGGCGTTGCACCGACCCGGATCGTCGCCGCGAGATTTCCGCGAGGAAACTCTCCGGGTTCCGTCTCCATCGTGCCTTCCCAGGCGGCGATTCCGCCGCCCGAGAGCTCCGCCTCTCCAACCCGCAATGGAGGCCTCCTTTGGACACCATTCGACAACACAGCGCGAGGATGAAGCAACGCCGCGATGCAGGGTGCGGCTTTCATCCCGGCGGGGGCCGGTCCTGATGTTCAACAGCGACAAGCAGCGAGAGGCCGGCCGCACGGTCTTCATGTCTTCGGTGACATGGCTGGCGAGCGTGCTGGCGTTCGTTGCGGCCTTCTTCGCCACCGGCCCGATCCACGCCAACACCGTCGGCTGGATCGTCGCCTACACCAACAACCACTACGGCCAGGGTCTCGACGACCTCGTTTCCTTCGTCTGGTTCGTCACCGTCGGGCTCCTGAGCTTCTGCATAGCGCGCGCCTCGATCGGCACGCTGATCGTCGTCGGTGGCCTCGCCATCGCGACGCGGTTCCTGTGACGTCCAAAGCAGCAGAAAGGACACGATCATGTTCACGAAGAACAAGCATGTCGGAAGCGGCAGCTACCGTGTGACCAAGAAGGTGATCGACTGGGAAGCGGTCTGGGGTGCGATCGCCGTCGCCGCGATCGGACTCATCATCATCGCCAACCTCTGACCGGGAAGGCGTGAGGAGCAGGCCGGGGAGCTTCCGAAGCTCTCCGGCCTCTTTCTCTCGCGAGACAACCGATGTCGCACCCGTTCAACGAAGATTTCCGGTTCGGATCGGCGTCCTGGGCTCAGGACACCGACCTGCGCCGTGCCGGCCTGTTCGGTTCCCGCGGGCCGCGGATCGGTCACTGGCGCGACAATTCTCTCCGTCTCGACGGCGACGCGCCGATCCTGACCGTCGGCGGCGCTGGGTCCGGCAAGACTCGCGATCTGCTGGGCTACGTCCTCTGTGACAGTTCGGGCCTGCCGATGCTGGTCCTCGATCCGCGGGCCGAGCTCGCCTGCATCTCCGCCCACATCCACGCCGCCCATGGCGAGCACGCCTGGCACTGGAACCCGATGGGCCTCTGCGGCCTGCCGCGGAACCGCTGCAACCCCCTCGACATCCTCGATCGGGACAGCCCCACCTTCCATGCCGACGTCAAGTTCATCGTCGAAGGGCTGATCCCGCTTTCGGGCGAGGGCAACGGCCGCTACTTCGAGCTTCGCGCCCGCGAATGGCTCGAGAACCTCATCAAGAGCCGGATCGAACGGCACGGGAAGATGACGCTTCCCGACCTCTACCGGCTGATCAATGTCGTCGAATCCGACCGCCGGGCCTGGGCCGACCATCTCGAAGCGATGCTCGCCAGCTCCTCCGAGAGCATCCGCCGCACGGCAGCCGAGATGCTGACCAAGCAGCAAGACACGCCCAAGGAGTTCGGCGCGATCATGGGCGAGATATACGCCCACTTGAGCTTCCTCGACGATCCGGCGCTGCTGGCCTCGCTGGAGAACCCCGAGTTCTCGCTGAAGGCCCTCACCGATACCCGCCGGACGGCGAAGGTCTTCCTCAACATCCCCGCCGAGTACCTCTCGATCTGGTCGCCGCTGGTGCGGCTCTTCTTCACCGTCACCATGCTCTACAAGGCGCGCGCACCAGAGGCGCCGCGGATCATGCTGCTGGTCGACGAGGCCGGGCAGCTCGGGCGCTTCGAGGCGCTCCTTCGCGCCTTCACCTACGGCCGCGGCTTCGGGGTGCGCGCCTGGGCGATCTTCCAGGACATCGGCCAGATCGTCCGGAACTTCGGGGCACCGGCCCTCCAGAGCTTCATGGGCTCGGCCCAGACCCGCCAGTTCTTCGGCGTCCGCGACTACGAGACCGCGCGCCTCGTCTCCGACATGCTCGGAACCGAGACCCTGGAGTACGACGATGTCCTCCAGCAGGAGGCGGCACGGCGCCAGAAGCGCGAGACGGTCGAGCGCGTCATGCGCGGTGACGACCCGTTCGCCGCCGCACACGACTACGCACATTTCCGGCGGAACGCCGAGCATCGCACCAAGCAGGCCCGGCCGCTGATGACGCCCGACGAGATTCTGGCGATGCCCGAGGATCGCCAGATCCTCTTCATCTCCGGCAAGGACCTGAAGCCGGTCTATGCCAACAAGTATCCCTACTTCACCCGCCGCGAGATGGCGGGCCACTACCTCCCCAACCCCTATCACCCGCCGGTGGGCAGCGTCGTCGTCGCCACCCGGCTGGGGAAGAAGCGCATTCCGGTCGTCACCGAGCGTGTCCCCGGGAAGTACGCCTCTTTCCCCCAATACGCCTCCGGATACTGGTCATACGTGAAGGGCTACAGGCCCGATTGATGGAAAGGAGAGACCCATGACCGACGAGACCCAGCCCAAGCGGCCGAGCCACTACGCCTATCAGGTGAACGAGGGCCAGGACGGCAAGTCCTTCTTCAACAAGGTCGGCGCGGCCTTCGCCCACAAGGATGGCCAGGGCTTCAACGTCCTGCTCGACTCCGTCCCCGTCGACGGCCGCGTCACCCTGCGAACCCCGCAGGAGCGGCTCCAGGACATGCGCAACGAGCCTCAGCCGCAGCAGCAAGAGCAAACGCAACAGCAGGAACAGCGGCAGGCGGAGCAGCAACAGCCCCAGCAGTCGACACAGGGGCATGAGCGGTGAGCGGCGCGCAGAGCTTCGCCGCCACGCCGCCGGCGATCGCCACCAAGGCTGAGCTCGACCAGCTCAGCGAGACCCGGCCCGCGCCGGTGCCGGAGATGCATCTGACGCCGGACGGGCCGCAGGCGCTCGACGTGAGACAGAGCCTCGATGCCATGCACGAGCAGCGGATCGCCGCGCTCAGGCAGAGCCTCGACGATGTCCGCACCCGATTCGAGCGCGATCACGCCTTCGGACAGCTCCAGGACCGGGCGAAGGCGGACTTCGGGCGCAGCCGGTGACGACAGTATGCAAAAGAAGAATGGCTTGGGAATGTCTTCAACATGCCGCATAAAAGCCGACTTTGCGTCTTATGAACATAGCAATGTAATGAGAGGTTGGAGATGAATATTGACAATAATAGAACAATCGGGAACATAAAAGATGACTTCGAGGAGTCCGGCGGCACCCGCCGGCCGGACGGCCCGGCTTTCGATCCCGAGGATTATCGGGCGGAGCTGGCGGACTTCGATCTCACCGAGGAGCAGTCGAATGCGCTGCTCGGCACACTCTGGGAGATGATGAAGGCCTTCGTCGAGCTCGGCTTCGGGGCGGATTCCATCCACCGGTTTTTGCCGGTCCTGGGCGCCGAATTCGAGGAACGCGCTGCGTCTGAGCTACAATCGGAGGGCGGTCGATTTGTTGAAAGAATGAAGGCATCGGCGCAGGGCTGTGCCGATGAGAAGGACGATACATGAAACATAATTCCATACACAAATCGGTCATTTACTGCCGCGTCTCCAGCACGGCGCAGACCAAGCGGGGCGATGGGCTCGGCTCGCAGGAAACCCGCTGCCGCGAATATGCGCGCGGGCGCAACTATGAGGTGGTGCGGATCTTCACCGACGACCTCAGCGGCAGCGCCACGGACCGGCCCGGCGTCAAGGCGATGCTCGCCTTCCTCAAGCAGAACCGCGGCGAGCCCTGCGCCGTCCTCGTCGACGACATCTCCCGCCTCGCCCGCTCGGTGAGCGCGCATATCGAGCTGCGCGCCGCGATCGCCCTTGCGGGCGGTCTGCTGGAATCGCCGACGCTGGAGTTCGGCGACGACGCCGACAGCGAATTGCAGGAATACATCCTCGCCACGGTCGCCCAGCATCAGCGGCGCAAGAACGCCGAGCAGACCAGGAACCGCATGCAGGCGCGGGTGATGAACGGCTACTGGGTCTTCCAGGCGCCGGTCGGCTATCGCTACGACAAGGCGGGCGGACACGGCAAGGTTCTGGTCCGCGACGAGCCGCTGGCCTCGATCATCCAGGAGGCCCTCGAAGGCTATGCCTCGGGCCGGTTCCAGCTCCAGGTCGAGGTGAAGCGCTTTCTGGAGCAGCACCCGGAGTTCCCGCGCGATCGGAACGGCGAAGTGCGGAACCAGAGGGTCACCGACCTACTCAATCAGATTGTCTATGCGGGTTATGTCGAAGCGCCGTGCTGGGATGTGGGCCTGCGCGAGGGCCGGCACGAAGGGCTGATCAGCTTCGAGACCTTCTCGAGGATTCAGGACCGGCTCAACGGCAAGGTGCGCGCGCCGGTGCGCAAGGACATCAACGCGGACTTCCCGCTGCGCGGTTCGGTCGTCTGCGGCCATTGCAGCACGCCACTCACCGCCTGCTGGTCGTCCGGCCGGACGGCGCGCTATCCCTACTATCTCTGCCCGAAGCGGGGCTGCGAGAGCTATGGCAAGTCGATCCGGCGCGAGGTGATCGAAGGGGAGTTCGAGACGCTGCTGCGCTCGCTCACACCGACCGAAGGGCTGTTCAAAATCGCAAGCTCCATGTTCCGGACGCTCTGGAACCATCGGTTCCAGGCGCAGAAGGAGCGCAGCCGGTCTCTGGAATCCGAGATCAGGAAGATCGAGCGCAACGTCGACCAGCTGCTCGACCGCATCGTCGATGCGGACTCACCGGTCGTCATACGGGCCTACGAAGCCCGCATCCGGGAAATGGAAGGCCGGAAGATCGAGATGCGCGAGAAGATCGCGCAATGCGGCCGTCCGGTCCGGGACTTCGACGATACACTTAGAACCGCCCTCGGCTTCCTCGGAAACCCGCACAGACTCTGGGCTTCCGATCGTCTGGAAGACAAGCGGACAGTGATCAGGCTGGCCTTTTGCGACCGTCTCGCCTATGTCCGGAACGAGGGGTTTAGAACCGCCGAATTGGCCTTGCCGTTCAAGGCTTTAGCGGACTTTTCAGGCTCGAAAAAAGGTATGGCGCGCCCGGCGCGATTCGAACGCGCGACCCCAGGATTAGGAATCCGAGGAAGTCCGAGGGGAACCGCCTGATTTATAGGCGCTTTCTCGTCGAGCCGGCAGCTGCAGCAAGGCCTCAGCTACGGCTCCCGCGCCGTTCGACCATTAAAACCCCTATATAGAATTCTCTTTCAGACTAAAGAGGATTGGAGCTGTCCGAACCGTCCGAGCTGTCCGAAACAGCGCTACTTCAACGGCTTGCGGATATTGCCTGCCGTCCGGGGACTGTCC
>MDTD01100566.1_pt1 | contig 17208 bp, 14 predicted proteins | sample 811221 | NCBI WGS metagenome assembly MDTD01 (sample SAMN05326646, study PRJNA326480) | marine metagenome | isolation source: seawater | place: Pacific Ocean: South West | collected 2011 | reverse complement strand
GAGCGTATCGTCGTTTAGTTTTACAAGAATATTATACGGCTCACCGATTGGTTCAAAATCAAGCGTTGTTCGCTGCCCAGCAAACTGCATTATGCGGTCCTGGCGTGGGTTTAAGCCGGAAGTTTCAAGGTCGTAAAAGAAAAATGTCTGTGGCATACCTATTATTATACGGGCAAATTATGAGATTGGTTTTAAACCAACTAAAAAACACTCGCTTTCGCGAGTGAAACAAACAAGCTGAAAAGGATACCCCCGACCGGGGTGGAAGAGGGTAGGCACTCTAGGCACCGTATCTCTTCCACCCCAGATAGGGTGTCAACTTCGCATGACGCGCAGGAGCTGTCGCGCGGTAACCCGCCTTACAGCCCGTGCAGTGCGAGAGGCATAACTGGCCTCTACAGAGGGGGGCGTATCAGCCCACAATAAGCATACAGAGCTCACAGCTAGGGTGTGAGGTGTGCCATTGGTTCCCTTAAAACGTCGCGAAGGCGCGGTACTGGATTACGCTACCCAGTACCGCTATTGTTTACGCTTCATCTTTCCCTTCATACAGCCATCTTTATCACCCAGTACGGATTCGCTCCGTGAGGCGATGTTTGATTCCAACCAACTAGGGCGGATGCATGCGTTCCTTTCCAGCTTGTCCAGGTGCGTACTCGACGTCGCGTCATTGCGGCATCGATTACGATTTTTTAATTATAGCAAATTATTGACTATTTGTCAATATATATTTTTGGCACTTATCCCCTTGAAGCAAGTAAACGACCTACATCATAGTCCAGACGCCACAGCCGCTAGTTTTTAGGGCTCTATCCGATGCTAGAATTTCTATCGTCGCTGGTCCTATAGTTATTTCATTATCAATAATGTTTGAATCACCAGTAAATGATGATAGCCGTGCATAATAGCAAGACTTACCTATACCTTCTGTCTTATATATTCCCGGTTTAATATCAACACCAACCTCATAGATACCGTCTGAAAAGCTTGTGTATGGCTTTGTATTCTTATCTTCATTTTCAATTGGCACGGCGACGGGTGCTGGGAGTGGTTCAGACACTACCTTCAAGTCAGAGGTGTATCCATTGTTTGATGACGTAGCACTGCTTGTATCACTATTTCCACCTGGCTGGCGTAGAAGGTACCCAGTAGAACCGCCAATAATCAGTGACACGATACTCACAGTAACTAGAATAACTATATTTCGTTTCATATTCTCTCTTCTTGTTAGTAATAAAAAAGGACAGCCATTGCTGGCTGTCTAGACCCACAACAAGGTTTTATCCTTATTGAATACGCAAATGGCTGCCCATTTTCAGGATAAAAAAATGGCCTCATTGTGGTTCTAGACTCTTTAAGTATAACAAATTAGGATTTTTTCATACAAAATCTATGGATTGACCACTATAAGCTTATGGTTGACGAGTGCACTAATACCAGGTAGTATAATACTGTGGCGTCGACCCGAGGGGTCCATGGCCACACCTTGAAATCTTTACGGCTTAAATTTCCAGAGATCCATATGCGAAGTTCGCATATCAATAGTGAGGTCACTCAGACCAGATCGTTCCTTGATATGATCAAGTACAGACAATTTAGCTAAACCGGCCCCTTTTATGAGGCCGTTTTTTAATTTATAATCATAAGCCACTGCTCCAATCAACAAATCTGTCAACTGAATAAGTTCAACGCCTTTTGAGTAGACACGAGTAACTCCGAGTGCTGCGTTGCGTTTCAACTTTGCATTAACCTTTTTCTTGATAGTACGCTCAAATACAAAACCATCAGGGGTACTTAGATCATCCATAAGTAGAATGGCACCTTCATTCCTGCCTAGCTTAGCGCAAATCTGCATAGCCGCTAGTGACGTGTATGCTGAGTAAAGGTCGCTTTTAAAGTGTTTTTTAAGATTAAGATCACTCTTGTAAAATATATAACTGCTAAATGTTGCTTTGTCGTAATCAAAAAATAAGTCTAAGAATTGATTCATGACTGGAGCATTCTTCGTATATATGTCATGCCACTTTAGTTCATCGTAAAAGCCTAACTTATCGCGTAAAGATTTCATCTTTAAGTACAATTCTTCTGGTTTTTTGATCTTGATCATACCGACGCCGAAGTATTTGTCGCGAGGAGAATTGAGTAACCCTGTTTCATCAAAAAAGCAGAATACAGGATTGATTATTTGATTGGTTCTTTCCTCGCTCATGAAGATATTATATCAACTATTAGCGTATCGCACTATAAGGTGTTGATTATACCTTAAATTGTAACTATATTAAGTTATAATAAAAACAGTGAAAAATAATACTCCAACAAAAAAACAGTTCTTCACAAATCTTAAGAAGGCAGCGAAAAAGAAACCTATTGTTTCCGCCCCAAAGAAGAAACCCTCGGCAAAGTAACATCTGCTAATAGATACCAGAATAATACAGGGTACTTCCTGTGATTGTATCGCCATGCAAACTCATTAGCATACAATTGTAGGTACCCTGGCTCTACGTGCCTATAGACACCTTTTATGCCACGTTTGATATGCGACCATACATTCTCGATGTTCTGAGTATAGCTATCCTCAGTATAATACTGACCGATACCGTGATTGGTAGTGCGATGCTCATACCCGAAACTAGGTAGCCTTTTATATGCTTGCCATCCGTCGCTATGAATAATTGTATTGGGTGCTACATTCGCCCGGATAAGTGGCTGTAATACGCGTACACCCGAAGACTTAACGTGCCATATTTTTACGTTTCCACCTCGTTGTACTGCCCCAAAAAGAATCTCTCCTGTTCGTCGAGCGTCGTGACCATACCGTTTCTGTGCAGAAGATCGCTTAAAGCTGTTCGCATGAACATACGTCTCGTCGACCTCTACTTCAGTTACTAATTGTTCATCGGGCATATCCATCATATACCGTATTTGGTGCATCATACGCCAGGCTGTTTTATATGTAACGCCAAGCTCTCGTTCAATCTGGCGTGCGCTCGTACCAGACTTATTGCTACTCATAATGTAGATAGCATGGAACCAGTCTGTAAGTGATGTGCGAGACCTATAGAAGATTGTCCCTACGAGCGGATAAAAGTGATTGCCGCATTTTGAGCAAACATAAGAACGGCGACCCGAAACTCTATAATGTTTCGTCGCACATTTACATTTAGGGCAGGTTATTCCATCTGGGTACAAATACTGTACCAGCCATTCAAGACACGCAGCGTCATCAGGAAAATCTGCCGTTAGTTGTTTAACGGTATATTTCATAAGTCTAGACAGCTTATTTTGTATTATTATAACATTTTTCATTTATTTAAGCAAATGTACTATGGACATCATTAATAACCTTCTGCTAAAATAAGGGCAGAAGTCAGCCATAGGCTGCTTATAGAACCCCCGATGTTGAGGGGTTTTATTTTTGCCTTTTGGCCAGCCGAGTGATAATACCTAATACTGATGTTGCTAATACTAGTATCACTCGGCAAGTACGAAGCAAAAGCCAATGATAATTCTATATACAAAAAGACACCCTATGGGTGCCAAAAACAAAATTAATAGCAATCACCATTGGTGGTATAACGCAAAGCGAATGTCAACAATTCTAGTTCTACGTCAACCAAACGCTTGCTTTGCTATATACATTTTACCATAAGGAGTAATCACGTCACTTGCTTCATGGGGATAAGTGCCATATTTTTATTATTGTTCTACTAGGGTAAATTCTTGGGAACCAATGCGGATAATTGAATCTCCCTCTGCCCCATCACGAATGAGCGCATGGGTTATCCCCATTTTTTTCATAATATCTCGTAACCTATTAAGGCCTTCGTAAGAGTCAAAATGAGTACGACGGGCAAACTTTTCAATTTTATGCCCGGTTACAATAAACACCTTACCACCCTCACCTTCAACCTTATGGATATGCCATGATAGCGCTTTTGCTTCCTGACCAAGCGATATTACTGCCATCCCGGTTTCCTCGGCTTCTTGTTGCGCAGCTTCTTCCTGACGCACCACCTCTACCTTAGCCCTTAATGCACGAAGCACGTCAACAAGACCCGTATGAGCCTGTGAAGAAATCGCAAACACCGGTGCATCACCTGCAACTTTTTTAAGCTCGTCTAGTTGCATAGCAATAAGATCGGCATCGAGGCCTTCGGTTTTTGTAAGCGCGATAACCTCTGGACGAGTTGCCAGGTCGTCGCTGTATGCAGTAAGTTCGTTTCTAATGGTAGTGTAGGCTGCGGAGATATCATTGCTATAGGCGTCAATAAGGTGAAGTATAACCGCCGTGCGTTCAACATGTCGCAAAAAAGCATCACCCAGCCCCTTCCCTTGGCTCGCACCTTCAATAAGACCGGGGATATCAGCAATAAGAAGGCTCCCATCATCAATATCAGCCACGCCTAGGTTAGGGGTGAGTGTTGTAAACGCGTAATCGGCAATTTCAGGACGTGCATTAGAGACTACGCTTAGAAAAGTGGACTTACCGGCGTTAGGAAACCCCACAAGGCCTACATCAGCAAGTAATTTAAGCTCTAGCTCGGCCTCAAACGCATCACCGGGTTCACCTTTTTCAGCAACCTTTGGTGCTTGACGCACCGAGGACTTGAAGTGCGCATTGCCAAAGCCGCCATCGCCGCCCTTTGCTACCACTACCTCTTGGCCATTTTCAGTAAAATCAGCAATGACAACCCCCTCTTTTTTCACAAGAGTGCCTACCGGGACCTTGACGTACGTAGGCGCACCCGATTTACCATGACGATCACGTTTTGCGCCCGCTTGCCCAGGTTGGCCTTTTAATTCAGGTTTATAGCGAAAATCAATTAGTGTATTCAGGTTTTCGGTTGCAACAAAGATAATATCACCGCCGCGTCCACCATCGCCGCCATCAGGGCCGCCTTTATCAACATAAATCTCATGCCGAAAACTAACGGCGCCATCACCGCCGCGTCCAGCTTGAACCGTAACTTTAGCGGTATCGACAAACATATAGCTCTATTATACCACATTCACCCCTGTTCTCATAACAAATAGTCGCCTAGCTAGAGGGTGGGTTATGTAGCTAGCGTGCTATCTCTCGCAGGACATCATCTATTTTCGAACCGTACACTATAAGTTCGTACCCAAGTGACACATCACCAATAGCAGTATCATTTAAGCCTAACTGCTCTGCTGCAGTCTCAAACTCAACCATAACGCTACAGTCAGCTGGCTCCGAACGAATATTAACCGTGTCGCGCTCTACTGTACACCCTTCTATATAGTTAATGTCTGATGTAACATAAAGGTTATCTTCAGACCTCATCAAAGGTAACACCCCCTCAAGAAGATTCCTTAAATCTTCAGCTGGATAAGAAACAGTGACATTACCCCCATTTGCTTCTTGAGCAGTTACTGCAGGAGGGGTAATCATAATCTCTACGCCCGTATAGCAAGTCCATTCGCAGTTAGCGGCGTATACAGATACTGTAGACCGATACTGCAAGCCAAGATCGTCAACCTTTTGCTGGATTCCCGGTACCGTCTTTTGAATAGCCTCTTTGTCACCAGTAAGGCTCGTGAAGCCGCTCGGAAGCACGTTCCCTATGGATACAACCGCGCTAACCATAAGAAAGAGCACAAATACAAACTGAAGAAAAAGCAACGCCCCACCTACCCAAATACCCGTTAATGCTAAAGAGTCTTTCACTCCTTGTTTTTTGGCTTTCCTATAAGCAACACTAGCAATAATTACCCCTGCTACAGGGAATAGTACGGCGAAAATCATACCTATTGTGCTGAGGGTTTTATCTAAACGAGGTGGGTTGGGCAAGGCCTCCGGAGTTGGCATTTGATTCTGTTCGGGCTGCGAGGGATACATACGATAATAATATCATACCCTAACCAAAAAACCGCAAGGCTTTTACTCCTTGCGGTTTTGATTAACGACTACTATTAGTGAATATAACGGTATACGGCAGCTTGTCCAGCAGAGATAGTACGGTTATTCACAATGTTAAATCCACCATACGCAGCGTTATTCATTTCGCTAACAACAATCGAGCCGTCGGCGTTGACCGATTCAACAACGCCTGCGTGCCCTGGGCTACCCGCTTCTACAAACACAGCACCGGCAGCAGGTGTATTGTTAACCGTAAAACCAGAAGCCATTGCACTATACGCCCATGATCCACCATTACCCCAGAAACTTCCTACAGGACGGCCTATTGCTGCACGTCGTTCATACGCGTACCAGGTACAGTTACCAAAGGCATAGCGGTTACCTACTGACGCTGCGCGCCAACCAGAGTAACTACTTACACTGCCGGTACTTGTGTAGCTGTACACTACAGGGGCAATGTAGCCAGGGCGTTCGGTTTCAGGTAGCTCACCGTTAGGAATGATAATCTTTAATCCAGTGCTTACCCCGTTAATTTCGAGGTCGTTATAGGTGGTAACAAGTGAGGCATCCGCCTTATACTTGTCAGAGATACTTTCAACCGTGTCACCATCAGCAACGGTATACACAATACCGTCCCTAGGAAGAATTTCTAGCGTGTTACCCACTACAAGTGAGTCGGTGGTAAGGTCATTCGCCCATTTGATGGTTTGGGCAGTAATACCAAACTTCGCTGCGACTGAATCAACAGTATCACCGGGCTCAATAGTATAGGTAGTAATGCTTCGTGTGGCATCGGTGGGCTCAACAATGACCGGTTTAGCGATAGTAGCGGTATCAGCTGTCGTGGCGTATTCGCTTTGAATGCGGGTTGATACCGCACGTTCAGCAATATTCGGTGCCACTGCAAGCTCTGTAGCTTCCGCGACTGATGCGGCAATATCTGTAGCCACCACATCATTTACTGCTACCTCATCTTCGTCGGTAGTAGCAACAACTGGGGTCGCCGATGCCGTCACGCTTGCCTCTTGTGGTGTACGATACCCGACCGCAATAACCGCAATAAGAAGCGCGAAAAGACCAGTATATATAGCGACGGTTGACGATTTGATGCGACCCTTTGAAGATCGCTTGGTTTTTGGCTTAGCAGGCACATCCAAAGGACGCGCTACTGTAGCCCCACCCTGGGTAGTATGAATACTACCGCTCGTAATGTGATTACGAATTATCGTTCTCCTGCCGCTCGGATTTCTCTCGAGGGCGTCTACCGTACTAGGTCTTACTTCCCTGCGTTTACAGGGAACGGGATACATGTCGACCAGTGTTTATTTAATATAGTTTTCTGGTATCCGTACGACCGTTATGGTAGGCGCATTACGTCATCATTTCCCCACTCGCAGGTGTTTTCGGCATACACGGCCAGAAGGAACACTAGTAGATATGACACACGTAATGTGCTCCTTTTATTGTACCAACTATGGCTTTTTATGTCAATTTATTTTATAACTATACTAAATTGTCAAATTATCTGACACTTTACCTGGCAATGCTGTACGATGTTCGCCTCGTGTTCTTCAAGCGTGCGGGCAAAGTACGTAACATCGTCATCGCCGCTAAGGAAATAGAGGTACTCGGTATCAGCAGGATGAGCAGTGGCAAGGAGCGCCGCATATCCAGGCGTCGCAATTGGCCCGGGAGGGAGCCCGGGGTACCGACGTGTATTGTACTCTGAATCAAAATTAATATCCCGCTCGACGCCTAATTTATCGGTGATATATTGATACGTTACATCTGACCCAAGCACCATACCGCTGCGATAGCGTGAGTAAAATACCTGGGCGATCTCTTCTTTGTCGTCGCCTCCGGATTCTCGTTGCACGATAGAAGCGAGGGTAATGCCTTCGTACAGGGTAAGCCCTTGCGCCTCAAATGCCGCTACAAGGTTATTCTCCTGTATAACTGCCCAAAATTCCGTGAAAGTACCTGTTAGTATATCTTCAACCGTTGCGTTACTGGGGAACTGATACGTCTCGCCGTACACATACCCCTCGAGGTCGGCGTCTGTGGGGCGACCTTGAAAGAGGGTGTCCGCAAAAGCTGGATACTGCGCAGCAATCCCCCGCGCCACTTCCTCTTCACTATAGCCTGCGCGCAGCAAAACAGAAGTGACATCAAGTTTCTGACTTTCAGGAGTATCAGTCGTGTTCGTAAGGGTTGCTCCAGGGAAGAAAGTTATCGAAAAGGTGTCAACACGACCGTTCACTAAGTGAGTCGTTATCTCCTGGGTTGATTCAGATGGAGATAGGCGGTATGTCCCCGCTTGTAGTGCATTCTGAACACGCTCGAAACGCGTATACCAAAGGAACGCCGTTTGGCTACGAATCACCCCTGACTCCTCAAGTGTCTGTGCAATTTGAGAGGGGGAGCTTCCTGAAACAACCTCTACCACAACAAGCTCCTCGGTGGCATCGGGGTTCACAGGTGCAAGCTGAGCAGTATACCACCAAAAAAGACCAGCGAGTGCAACCACCCCAAGCCCCACAAGGCCGGCGAGTGCTATGATAGTAATTTTTACCCACGAGCGCTTTTTTGGGGGAGGTGACACCCCTGCTGGCGTTTCGAGTATCGGCTCTGCCGGCGGCGAAGGTACCGGAGACTTTTGAGGCGGAACAGTGGGGAGCTGTGAAGAGGGGGGAGTAGTTGGCGGTGTAAGCTTATTCACTGGTCGGCGGCGAAATTCATCCATGATGTGCCTCTAGATAGTCTTGCAAAATAATGCTCGCGGCCTGGGCGTCGATGTCAGCTTTCGAGTAAGGCTTCTTGTGTGCCTCTAGCTGCTGTTCAGCAAGTACACTTGTCAGCGATTCATCCTGATAGACCATGGTCGCTACACTACTCTCGAAGTTCTTCGCAAATGTTTCCACAAACCGCGTCTGAGCAGTCGCCTCACCAAGTTGGTTGCGGGGGTAGCCAACAACAAGCGTATCGGCGTTTTCGTTTGCAATAATAGCCTGAATCGCCTGTACTTCGGTACCGTCAACCTCTACGGTTGTAAAGGGTACGGCAATACGAACAGCCAAATCGGCGATTGCCACCCCTATGCGCCGCTCACCGACGTCTAACCCAACAAGTGTTCGGGTGTTACTCATTTTCTACTTGAAATTCAACCGTTATCTTATCGGGGTTATTTGGTACAGTGCGCACCCAGAAGTACGAGAACTGAACGTCAACCGCAGTAATACCATCTTGGCCTTCAAGGGTTTGCTGCACCTCACCGTATATCTTCCCAGCAGATTCTTCCTTTATTTGGTCTTCGTTAATTTTCGGCCCAACACGCCCTGTTGCGTTCACGGTTGCAAGCATTGTTTCACCATCCAGACGATAGTTGCCAATAGTAGCATCGTCAACACCAGTACTGTAAATTTTCTGGGTAGCGGTATTTATTTTGGCGGTAATAGAGGCCTCCAGATAGGTGTTTAGATCTGACTTAGGAACTGCCTGCATAGTATACGTAGTGGGTATAGTAAGCACAGCCTTACCGTCAGGGGCTTCTTGATCAACCCCAGGGGTCGAAACAGCGTCACCCCGGGTAACGGTAAAGCTACTCGTAATAGCAACCTCACTGCTCGTAAATGCAGCAGCAAGCGCGTCTTTCTCTTGATCAGTTGACTGGCCAAGCAACTCGCCCTTTGCCCGCTCGACGTCTTCGTTGGTTACTACCTTAGCAACTTTTGTGGTTCCACCAGTCATGGCCGAACCGCGCGCGTAAATATCGCCCGATACCCCATTGATTGAGTAGTTCGTTGCGGCAATGTTATACGAATCGCCTGATTCAACAGCGCTTACATTCACCGAACCCGTTCCTGCACCCGCACCGGTGCTACGACACTGCGAAGCCGACCCACTTAAGGCGGATACCGTTACCGACTCGGTGCTTGCGAATGTCTTTCCACCTGACGAGGTAAAGGTTGAGCCAGGTTCTAGCACAAAACTAGGACCGTCACAGTTTGTAATGGTGATGGTACCACTCGCTTTTTCACCAACATTCTTCGTACCTGTCGCGGTAAATTCTACCGTAGCATCTTTCTTCTCTTCTTGGGAAACCGAGCTTACTACCCCTGTTTCGTAATTTGTTGCGGCCGTGCCACCTAATTGTATCGACCCATTTATTGGGACGGGTGTAGTGCTTGCGGTGATAATAATCGTGGCGGCAGGAGCGAACACGAACATCCATATCAGCAAGGCAATAAGAGCAACCCCACCACCAATACCAAAGAAGAGCTTTTTACGAAATGAGTCAAAGTTAGGTATTTTGGGGCGGTTCTTCCCTTTTTTAGCCACCCCTTTACGCCCCTTTGTGGCAGCTGCCGCACCAACAGCAACATCTTCACCGTCGATATCTAAGTCATCGAGTGCTTCACTCCGCATTTCTTTTTTGGCTGCGTCCTCTGTGCGGGTGCCGTCTTTTACAGGGATAGCCTTAGCGTGCTCGCCAACGGGTAACTCGGACCCATCAATAATGTCATCTCCCTCGTCTACGGCAAGCGCCGCTATTTCAGCGACCTCCGGTTTCGTTTGTAGGTTTTTTGCCACTGGAATTTTAGCCGCAGCGGCAAGCGCTACTAACGCTTGGTTATTTGTAATAAGCACCAGATGTTTTTTGCTTGTCTTTGCCATACGGTCAAGCAAACGCAAATTAACCGCGCTTTGTAAGGCCCCAGCGCGCTTCGGGGGAACAAGAGCAACAATTTTTTCTTTCGACGCTTTAATTTTGCCAATAATAGCCGTTACGTCGTCGTCAACATCGATATAAATTACGTCTTTATTCATCTTTATATTTTAAGAAGTCGATTAAATTTGTCTCGGATGGTATCTCCGTTACCACTCCCTATTAGTGTATCATACCCTACCCTTAGCAGCCCCATAGCGGTAATAAAGGTATGGTCGGTAACATCGCCCGTAGTGTCAGCAACACCAATGACTTCGTCGGGATTAATATGGTGAACGGTGGGTTTCTTTGTGAACGGAAGTTCTTTGTGCCAGTCAGTACCATGAAGCGCTTCGACCAATTTCTCAAGGCTTGAACCACCTCCACAAAGAAGAATACGGTTTGGAAGGTGGTCGACCGAATCAAACTCGCTTAGTGCCAGTTCTACGCCAGCAATCCATACCTCAAGGGTTTTATCGAGTGCCTCGTCAACTTCTTTTTTCACTGAAGCTTTAATGTTTGAATGGTCAATATTTACCTTTAATTTCTCAGCATCTTTATAAGAGAGGTTCATATCGGTCGCAATCGTTTGCGTAAAACTACGCCCCCCAATACCGAACATTTTAGTACCTTCGACGCCACCATCATTCACCACAGCAATATCAGTCGTACCACCCCCAACGTCCGCAAGTATGGCGGTGAAGTTGCTACTTGCGTCACTCCCTAGCACACTACGGCTCACCGCAAATGGCTCAGCTGCCACTGCTAATAGTTCAAGCGAGAGTTCATCGGCAACGCGCTCAAGCGCGCCAATATGGACCATTGGGGCGAAGGCGGTGTAAATTTGCACCGCAACATCGCGACCCTGAAAACCAATAGGGTTACTTACCTTATACCCATCAATATGGATACCAACTAATGCGCTGTTTACAAGCTTTACTTCAACTTCGTCATTACCGGTTTCAAGGCCAATTTGCTTTTGTGCCTTTAACTGGGCACGTTCTTGTACTTTTTCGATAATAAATTCCATTTCAGCATCATCAAGCGGACGATCAGGCTGAGGACGACGATACCGAATTGTGTCAGTTACCCCCTTTACAAGCTCACCGGCAATACCAATAACTACCCGTTTTGCCTGCAACCCCGCTTGGTCTTCAGCTTGCGCAAGGGCTTCTTCACAGTTGCGCACTACCCCGGCAATATCCGCAATTGCCCCCGAATGCATGTCACTTACTTCTTGGCGCGCGCGGCCTACCCCTATAATACTAAGCTCGTCGCCTTCAAGCTGTGCGATAAGTGCCTTTACAAATTCAGTCCCAATATCAAGTGCAACAATATAGTCTTCGTCTGACGCTTTGCGTGTTTTTCGTAATTTTTCTAATACCATAATTGCCCCTTATTATATACCAAAGCTGCTTATGGTCGTAATTGTTGAGTTTTTTATTGATTTGTGGTATAATAATAGTATATGGATAGCACCGACCACCGCAGGGATAGCGATAACGTAATCAATCACGAAGCAATAACTTTTACCGAGAGCCTTGCAAGTCGTAAATCGTTTGAAAACTACCTTTTTCACCATAAAGCACAGCGTCGTACGAGTCACAGTATGGACGAATTTTCGTCATCGCTTATAGTAAATCGTGACGCCGTACTAAGCACTATACCTGAAGAGATACGGGATATATTTGGCGCAAGAGACCATGAAGTAACAAATATTGAAGCATTTCAGGAAGAATCTGAGACACTATCATACTTCTTTATGCGATTTTCCCTAGACGGCGACACACATACAATTACCAGCCAATCAGACGAAAGTTATGCAACATACACACGACCAAACAGTTATGGCGACATAGTACCCTATACACTGCCTCCCTCTAGCCCTTTGTCGCTACTAGCGAGCTTTGTGTATATACGCGAATACGATGCAATCCGCGCACGTGAAGCAATGAAACAAAGTGACAATGATTCTCAGGAAAACCTCTTCAGCATCGAGGACTCGGCAATTGATAGTGCAAGGATAGGAGATAGCGATCTTATTGAAAGGCTCCTTATGACACTTGGGCAATTTGATGGCGTATCACAAACCGAAACATCAGGGTTACTACCGGCTGGTGACAAAATACTATTCGCAACGCTAAGACATACCGAAAGTCCAACGTTAACCCACTCATCAAACGAACTCGACCTATCAGTGTTTAGCCCGTCAGATGATAGTCCGTTTGAACGTATAAGTCTTAGTCAGCAGCTCGCCGGTATCAAGGCGTTTAAAAGTGAGGACTTCGACGACCAATTTGGCGAAATTCTACAGAATGGTGACGTTAAGCCCATTAATCCAAACTCCCAGCCTAGCGACTGGAGTAAGTTATGTGTAGAGTTCTCCAAAACAATGAAGACTGAACTTACTCCTTATGAGTATCTCGATGAGACAGTCTAGGCTAGTACAGCCTTAATCCGCCGTATCCCGGCGCTTGAGGCTTCTTCTTTGGTGATCTTAAATTTCTTACCACCTTCAGCGAGTTGCCCAGTGTGGTCAACGTGTGGACCGCCACAAATTTCAAGACTCACGATATGGTCATCTGGGCCCATTTGATACACTTTCACCTCAGTATCATAACGTTCGCCAAACGGACCAATCGCACCCATATCCAAGGCTTCTTGGGTTGGATACATTTTAAAACCAACCGGAAGATCTTCGGCAATCCAGCCGTTCACGAGCTCTTCGGCTTTATCAAGTTCCTCGCGCGTTACTTTACGGTCAAAGCTAAAGTCAAAGCGAAGGCGTTCTTCGGTAATATTACTTCCGTGTTGTTGAATACCTGTACCAATGATTTCGCGGAGCGCCGACTGCAACAGATGTGTTGCAGTGTGATACTTGAGGTGAATGAGGTCTTGGCCACCAAGCCCGCCTTTAAACTCACCTTTCGTAGCCGTACGCGAGCGGTTACGCTGTTCTTCCATGTTGGCGTCGAATTCTTCACGCCAGTTTTCGGACAGTTCAATGCCCTGCTTAAACGCTTCTTCCGTAGAAAGCTCTACCGGAAATCCGTAGGTATCATACAGAGTAAATAGTTCAACACCCGTTACGCCATCTACCGCAAATTTCGTAAGCTGCTGAAGGCCTTTTCGAAGTGTTTGGCGAAAGACTTTTTCTTCCTTCACCAGTACGGCAACAATCGTCTCGCGGTTCTGGGCAACTTCAGGGTAATCATCAGCGTATAAGTCAGCAATTACCGGCACAATTTCTTCGAAGAAGTTCTGTTCAATACCAAGGTCAAAGGCAAAGCGGATTGCCCGACGGAGCAAACGGCGCATAACATAGCCCTGCTCTTTATTTGCAGGCACACAGCCGTCAACTGCTAAGAAGGTTGCCGCACGAAGGTGGTCAGCGATCACGCGCATGCTCGCTGTGTTGCTTTCATAGTTCTTACCACTCAACGTTTGAAGCTTTTCGACAATTGGCCACATAAGGCTAATTCGGAATACATCGGGGTTGTCAATTTTTGCTGCCGCAATACGCTCAAGGCCTGAGCCGTGGTCAATATTTGGTTTTTCGAGCGGCTCAAACTTCCCTTCGGCCACTTTTCGGTACGCCATAAAAACATTGTTGCCAATTTCAATAAACCGACCACAATCGCAGTTTGGGTGACAAAATTCACCATACGCAGTGTCGTGGGGTGTACCGAAATCGTAGAACATTTCACTGTCCGGGCCACAAGGGTCGCCTATGGGCGTGGTTTCCGGCTTGCCGTTGCGGCTCCACCAGTTCTTGCTCCCATCGTAATAGAAAATGCGCTCACCCTCTTTAATGCCCCGGGCGTAGCCATCTTCTTCTGAACCAATTTCCGCCTCGTCGGCACGTATACCGCGCGCCTCGAATAATCGCTTCCAAACAGATGCCGCTTCGGTGTCTTTTTCAATGCCGTATTCAGGTGCACCAATAAACGCTGTAACGTAAAGACGGCTCATATCAAGCTCGACAACTTCAGAGAGCCATTCGAACATCCATTCGATTTGCTGCTCCTTAAAGTAGTCACCCATACTCCAGTTACCAAGCATTTCAAAAAAGGTTGTGTGGCGATTATCACCGATATCGTCGATATCTTGCGCACGAAGGCAGGTTTGACTATCGGTGATACGCACGCCATCGGGGTGAGGTTGGCCAAGCAAATATGGGATCATCGGCTGCATGCCAGAACCGGTAAATAATGTTGAGGGGTCGTCTTTTAACACAAGCGGCGCACGCGAAACAACCTTGTGGCCACGTTTTTCAAAAAACTCTAAGTACGAGTTACGGATTTGTTGAGCATTCATTAGGCGTAGTATACCAGGTTTTAACAGATACCGCTAGGCGCCGGTAGGGGGTGTTTCATTGCAATCAGCAATATTTGAGATGGTGTACGAATACTTATAGTAATCCTCTGTTACGCTGTACGTTCCACCTGAATTTCCGCCGATATTTTGGTGGTTGCAGTTATACCCATTACTTCCAAAATACCCATTTTCCCTCCACCCTAATCGACGATACAACGTGTCCGTAGACGGGCCACCCCACTTCGCGTTCCAGGCACTTACAATATATTGAGTACCGTCACTTGCGTAGGTGTAACAGCCAGTCCCGCCTAGTCCAGCGCCGTTCAACCCTGGGTTCTGAGGCAAATTAGAAATACCCGGCACCCAATTTACACCCTCGTATCCATCACTATCAGTCGCTAATCCGCAATTACTATCCGTATAGACTTGCGCAAGACTCCCCGTCGAAGGATATACCCCATTCTCCGCTACATAGGCCTCAACAAGCTTCGCTACCTGACTAATATCTGACTGTATTGCAACGTTTCTTGTTCTTTCTTGAATACCCGTATAAGCAACAACAGTGATAGCCGCTAAAATAGCGATTACGACAATCACGATAAGGAGTTCGACAATAGTAAAACCTTTTTGTTTTGGTGCCCACAAAACCATAGCTTTATTCTATCACGGGTGAAAAAACATGTAAAAACCAAAAGCCACCTCTGGGTGGGCATGAGGTGGCTTTTTTTGTGTGCTAAAGAGCCTGCGAGGACTCCTGCAAAGAGCATCGGGGAAATGCTTTGCAGATATTTCCTTTAGCGTGTGAAGGTAGGTACCCCTCGCATTATGGTAGGTATCCGGTACCTATATACACTGTAGCGTACCTAGCTGAGAAATATCTTAAATAACAATACCACCGCCCAAACATCGCTCGCCATCATATATCACTACTGATTGCCCGGGGGCAACCGCGCGCTCTGGATTCTTAAAATGAAGTTCCCATCGCTCGTTAGCCTGTATAAGTGAACACTCTGCCAGTGGCGCCCTATGCCGTACCCGAACCTGAAACGTGCCTTCGTCTGGTGAAGTGTTTATCCAGTGCACATTCGCAAGCTGGATATCTGGTTTCCAAAGGCTTGCATCGTTCAAGTTCGTCGTCACGTACACTTCATTCTTTTCCATATCCTTACCCACAACGTAATACGGGAGCCCTCCACCAAGTTCGAGGCCATGGCGCTGCCCGATGGTGTAAAAAATCGCCCCGTCATGCTGGCCTAATACCTTCCCTGTTTGCGTATCGATGATAGGCCCTGCTGTTTGCTCAACATACTGGCTAAGAAATTCTCGAATACCAATTTGCCCCACAAAGCAAATACCCTGGCTATCCTTTTTACCGGCGGTATATAAGCCACGTGCTTTCGCCATTTCGCGTACCTCGGGTTTTGTATACTCACCAAGCGGAAAAAGCGTTTTTTTCAAGGCTTCTTCGGTTACTCGGTATAAGAAGTAGGTCTGGTCTTTGTTTGTATCTTTTGCTTGAAGCAATCGCCCTTCGTGCGTTCGGGCATAATGCCCTGTTGCAATACAATCAGCGCCATCTTCAAGGGCGGTTTCAAGAAATAATTTAAACTTTACCTCTTGATTGCACATAATATCAGGGTTTGGCGTGCGCCCTTGGCGATATTCATCAATCATATATTCAACCACTTTATGGCGATATTCGGTTTCGAAATCATAGACTTTGAAATCTATACCTAACTGCACAGCAACCCGCTTTGCATCGGCTAGATCATCTGCCCAGGGGCAACGCATGCCAGGAAGGTCCTGCGTCCAGTTTTTCATGTAGACACCGGTGACCTCGTAGCCCTGCTCGACAAGTAAGGCTGCGGTTAGCGATGAGTCTACGCCGCCACTCATCCCTACATACACTTTTTTCATGATGAAGCCCCCAAGTAGAATGCGCCTATTTTTACTATCTCTCCGCCAGCTAGCCACCAACCGCGAGGAGTAAGCCACCACCAGCCACTCCAGTCGGCATCTTTTGTAACTGGATAGTTACGAATGACAACCGCATCAGCAGTTTTATTAAACTCAAGGCTCGCTCGACGTTGATGATACCCGGAGGTAACAAGAATAACATCGTGAATATCATTGTCAGTAAAAATTGACTGGGAATTCTGAGCGTTCTGCTGTGTATTGGCGGCCTCTTCGTCAATAAGAATAGCCTCTGGCGCAATGCCAGCAGCAATCGCCTGTTCCTCCATAGCAGCAGCATTGCTTGGACCCGATTTATCAAGCGCCGCGCCAGATAACACAAGCGTATCAG
>MDTD01136130.1_pt1 | contig 17210 bp, 17 predicted proteins | sample 811221 | NCBI WGS metagenome assembly MDTD01 (sample SAMN05326646, study PRJNA326480) | marine metagenome | isolation source: seawater | place: Pacific Ocean: South West | collected 2011 | reverse complement strand
TTTAAATTATAATTTAAAATATTGTTTTTAATAAATGATATATTTTTATTATTTTTTTTTTTTACAAAAACCAATCATTTCTTTAACATTATCTATACCTATAAACTTCAATTTCTTTGAGTTTTTGCCATGTCTTTCAAAAAGTTTGTTTAAAAAAATTCCTGTTGAGCATCCTAAATCAATAATTTTACTAGAATCCTGAAGAAAAAAATCACTAAGATGTAAGTACAATTGATGCGTTTCAGGGTACAAGGGTACAGACTTATTTATATGCTTATCAAAATTTTGATATACATTTCCCTTAAATGTCCAATCTGAGAATTTAGTACTTATATTATCACCTGATTTGTTTTTATTTTTTTTCATAATCACTGAATAAAGTTTTTTTAATTATACTTGATGAATGAACATTATATTTAAATATTAAATTTTTTTTTATAAATTTTTCATATTTTTTTTTATTATATAATTTTGAAATTGGCAAAATATTCCTATTTTCTGTATCATCTATATTAATATAATTCAATTTAAATATTGAGTCTATACTCTCAAGAAGTCTCAATGAAAAATTTTGTGTTTGTTTAGAAATTAAAATAAAAAAATTCTTTCTAAGCAATATAGCTTTATTGATCATACTTGTTCCTCCTGTAAAAAAAACATACTTTGCTGAATAAATGTATTTATCAGCTTCAAAATTAAATTTAATATTTTTAATATTTTTAAAACAATTTTTTGGATAATATGATTTAGGATGTTTGCAAAAATAAATCTTATATTTATTGTTTTTAGAAAATTTTTTTAATTTATTTATAATTTTAAAATAAAAAGAATTTATTTTTTCATCGTCAATTTTTTTAAAGTCAGAATCTCTACTTATAGCATCAGGATGGCCAAGTCCAGAATCAATAAGCACAATACTTTTTTTAGTTTTTTTAAATTTTTTATAAACTAGCTCATCATGGTATATACTGTTGATTCTTTTTATTTTTTTAAAATAACTAAAATCTAAAAAATTTAAATAATGTTTTAATTTATTTATTTTTGAATTATTTATCTGATTAATTCTTTCCTCACTAGCTTCAAAATAGTAAAATATAGATGGAAATATTTTGATTATAGATAAAATCCTATAAAAATAATATGAAATTTTCCATTTGAACAGGTAAGATATTTTAAACTTTATATTTGGCTCATCTAAAGGATTTTCATTTAAATAATATCCATAAGAATTAAAAAAGAATAATCTGATACCAGACAATCTTATTAAAAAAAAAATTAGAAAAGTTTTAATTTCTGGATTTATTGGTCCATAACTATAAATAATTTTATTTTTTGTAAATTTTAATAAATCAATAATATTTTTTGGTTTAAAATATTTTGTTTTTTTATTTTTATAATTAAAATTTTTAATTATTTTTTTTCCAAAATAAAATTTTCTTAAATCAATTATAAGTAGTTTATCTTTCTTTTTTAAACTTTTAGTTAAAAAGTTTATATCCCTTATAGATCTTTTATAACCAACTTTAGAAAGTTTATCAAAAAGGATAATGGATATAAATTTTTGTTTCATAATTATGAACTTTTAATAAAATTAAGATAATTTTGTCCTATTTTTTACCCATTATTTTTTGAGCTATAAAAAGATCTTCTCTTTCATGAATGTCAATTGATTTACTAATTATATAAGGCTTTACTTTTTTGCCTAAAAATTTCCATGGTGGTTGTCCATTATTTAAATAAATATTTTTAGTTTTTATTACCCAAAAATTATGACTTAAAAAGAAGTTAGAAACTAAATCTTGCCTATTTGTTGATATATTTTTATTAATTTTAAAGTGAGGTTCTAAATAACCATTTTTAATTTTTTTAGCACGCATTGGATGCTGGTCGTTATTTTTAATAACAGGAACTACAGATGTGGCTGATTTATTTTTAAGCAGAATATTTATACTGTCTTCTATCCAATTAGAGTAGACTATTGGTGCATTTGCCAACAAAATTACAATGATCTCTGGTTTAATATTGAGTTTTTTTATTTGATTTAATGAATGTTTTATTACATCGATATGTTGTGTATTAACTTTTGATAAACTTTTTGGTCTTTTAATTAAATTATATCCATACTTTTTAGCACATTTTAATATTTTAGAATTTTCACTGGATACAAAGTAATGTTCAATTATTTTTACTTTTTTTGCCGCTTTGCATGGATAATATAAACAGGGTTTGCCATTTATCTTTAATATATTTTTATCTTTTAACTTGCTTCCACCTTTACCTGTTAAAATAGCGACTATACTCATTGGTTCCTTTCAAGCTTTTAATTGTTTTTAAAAGACCATCATCAAGATTGTGCTTAAATTTAAAACCTTTCTTTTTAATCTTATCTATATTAGCATAAGATCCATATGTGTCACCAGAATGTGATCCAATATTTCTAACAATATAATTCAAATTCAAATTTTTAAATATTAATTTAATTAAATATCTAACTATAATTTTTTTTCCAAAACCTAGATTATAAATAGGATTTTTTTCTACTATGAAATTTGACAACATTACCTCGCATACATCATCTACAAAGATAAAGTCTCTATATCGATTTAGAGATCCTTTAATTAAAATTTTTTTTTTAGTAACTGCTTGTATTAAATAAATAGATAACATTCCTTGATCTAAGTTTTTATAATCTTGACCAGGACCATAAACATTAAACAAACGAAAGATCTTGATTTTAATCTTTAATTCTCTAAGTTGGAGAATTATTTTTTCACCAATTAATTTAGAAATACCATAATTAGATATTGGCTTTGGTTTATTTGTCTCTTTAACATTTGCAGCTGTAACACCATAAACAGCCATAGATGAAGAAAATATAATCTCCTTTGGTTTAAAATTAATACACCATTTTGAAAAATTGGTTATACCGAGTATATTTGTTCTTATACATTTAAGTGGATTTTTTTCACATAAAAATGTTGAAGTTTCTGCTGCAAGAAAAAAAACCTTATCAAATTTAACATTAATTTTTTCAAATGTTTGTGAATCACTTATATCACCTTTATAAACTTTAAATTTCTTATTATTTTTAAAAAAATAATTAATCTTTTCAGTCAAATCTAGAATGTGAACTTCTGTTTTTTTTAAATTAATTTTTTTAATCAAATTTCTACCAATAAATCCAGCCCCACCAATCAATAAAAATTTTTTTTTACTCATTTAATTATCTTTCCGTCATCAAGCATTAATACCTTGTCTGCGAATTCAAGCACATTTTTTCTATGTGATACTAAAATAATAGTTTTATTAAGTTTAATAGATTTAATTAAATTTAATATTGAATTTTCAGTATTAATATCAAGGGCACTAGTTGCTTCATCTAAAATAATAATATCTTTATTTGAATAAAAACATCTCGCTAGAGCGATTCTTTGTGACTGACCTCCAGATAATTGAACACCTCCCTCTCCCACATATGTATAAATTCCATTTTTAGAATTTCGAATTAAACTTTCTAATTCTAATTTTATAATTAATTCATTAACTCTTTTTAAATCAACGTCATTTTCGCTATCGTCAAAAACTATGTTATTTAATATGGTGTCATCTATAAGAAAAAAATTTTGTGATAAGTAGCTAACATTTTGTCTAATTTTAAAATAATCATTTGTTGATATTTTTTGATCTATTTGGATTTCTCCACTAGATGGCTCTATTAGTCCTGAAATAATATCAACTAAAGTTGATTTTCCGCTTCCTGATTTTCCTATAATTGCAAGAGTTTCAAACTTATTAATTTCAAAATTAATTTTTTTTAAAGAAAAGTTTCTACTGGATTGATATGAAAATGAAATATCTTTATATAAAATTTTTTCATCAAAGGAAATTTTGTTTTTACTATCAATCTTTTTGTCTAGTTCTATATTTGTTAGTTCATTATAGATTAAATTTATTGAAGGTTTGGAGCTTACTAATCTTTGGGCTGAACCAATTATTTTATTTAGTGAAGGAATTATTCTGAAAGCTGCGGCTGTGTATAAACCAATTGAAACAAGAATATCATTTATATTTGTATTTAAATTAAGGCTGTATAAAACAAATACTCCAGCTGATAGCACAACAATTAACTCAATAGAATATCTTGTAAGTGAATAAATAAACATCAATTTAGTGCTTACTACAGATAATTTTTTTGATGAAATAGAAAATACTTTTTCAAAAAAATTTTCTTTATTATAAATTTTTATATCTTTTATTCCTCTTAAAGATTGTAAAATATTCTTTAAGAAATCAGCAAATATAATTTGCTTTGTTTTTCCATAATCATAAATTCTTTTTCTAAAAAGTAAGAAAAATACTATAAATAATGAAATTAAAATAAATAAAATAAATATTGTAGATTTAAAATTAACAATTATTAAAAAAAACAATATTCCTAATAAAATAACTACCTCAGTAATAATAGAAATTAAGTTTAAAAGGACTCCATCAGCAAAAATTGCAGCCTCTTTATCGACATTTCTCACTAATTCAGATGAGTTTTTACTAATTATAAATAAATATTTTGAATTTAAATATTTTGATAATAACTTTTTCGAAATTGAGTGCCTAAAATTATAAATAAATTGAAATTGGAAATAATTTAAAAAAGTAAAAAATATAAATTTTATTAAAAAAATTAATATTAATGACAAAGTTAAGAAGGATATTAAATTTATGTTCTCTAAAAAAATAACTTTTTTAAAAATTATTATTTGAGAGATTTGCTCAGAATTTCCAATCAAAACTTCAATTAACTTATAAATGTTAGCTAAAGCTAAAATTTCTATAAAAGTTCCAATTAATACTAGAAAAATAATAAATAAAAATTTTTTTTTTCTTACTGGATTAAATAAACTAAAAATTTTTTTTATCATTGAAACTTTTTTAAAGGCATAAATTTTGAAAATTCATCATTGTTATTTGAAGTAAACCTATATTGTTTACTTAAAATAAATTTTTTCACTTCTTCAAATATATTTTTTTGAATTGAAATGTTTAAGTTATCAAGCCAAATATCAACAACATTATGTGGTTTCATATTTTTAATTCTTAATTTTTCATTTATATTATTTATATAATTTGAGTTATATAAAAACGAAAAATCAAGGTTGTATCGTAAATAAAAAAATTCAAATATTTCCCTTCGATTTATCTCAAAGTTTTTAATATATTTTTTTAAATTCGTAATAGCTTTATTGTATTCATTTTTATTTTTAAAATGATAGTTAAAATTATATCCTGAATGTGGTCCACAAGTTGAGGCATTAATTACAGGTATATTAAACAATGGAAATTCTCTACCAACAGTGCCATAAACTGTTAAAACGATATCTATTTTATTTATTAAACTTGTATTTTTTGTCTTTTTTGGAAGTAACTTTAAATTTGGATATTTTTTTAAAAAATATTGTATTTGATTAAAATTATTATCAAACTCAGATGGATGGAGTTTAACTAACCAATTATTTTTTATCTTGTTTGAAATTTTGCCTAAATAATCTATCCACTCATAAAAATCATAGAAACAGTTATCTTTACCATGTATATGTACCGCGTCAGTAAAACAATGAGCAGATATTAAAACATTTAATCTTTTATTTTTTTTTCTTTTTTTAATCTTAATATGATCCAAATTTTTTTTTGTAAAATAATTCACTATTTTCATTTCTGACTTTTTTAATAAAAAGTTTTTAACATTTGGATCAATTTTTTTAATTATTTTGGGATACAATTTAAAGTCACAAAAAGGTTTGGAATTTTTTTTAGTTAACAAAAAAGAAGAGCTTAAACTAACTCTATAAGTTGGAATATTTTTATAAATAGCAATAATACCAACTAATCCGACCAGATAAGCTTGATGACTTATTATTAATGATTTTATAATTTTAGGATTCAGTTTTTTAAACCAGAAAAAAGAGAGCTTTAGAGTATGATTTAAGTATTTTTTAAAATGAATAGAATGCACATCAATAGTTATCTTTCCAAAGCTTCTAAGGTATTCATCATAAATATACTCTCCAATCGGAATATTTTTAAACCTCAAGTCTAAAAGGTTTTTTTTTGTTTTGATTTTAGCGATTAATTTATTTATATATTTTTGTTCTATTTCACTTACTTTGGTATTAGGTAATATTATTTTCTTACATCCAAAAGATTTGTATAAATTTCTAAAATTAAATAAAATTTGTTTTATATAAAACTTAATTTTTTCACTATTGTTGTAAAAATTGACTCTATATGAATTTATTTCTGCATTGTATTTTTCTGCTAGAGCATTAGCATAATAGGAAAATGGTATCACTGTAGGCGCAAATTCATAAAATTCTACAAGAATTTTATTATTTTTACTTTGCCTTTTGTTTTTAAAAAAATCTAAACTAAATTTTGATAATTTGTAATTTGTAAAAAATTTATCAAAAAACATTATAAATTAATTTTCCTTACTTTTTAAATAATTTTTAAGGTAGTATTAAAATGAATTAATTTATGTTTTAGCAACAATAAATTTATATTCAATCGATTTTATTTCTAAACTAGTACAAAATTTACAAAATCACTTATTATTAATTACTCAAATTATGTGATTAAATGTTGTTATATTTAATAAAGATTGTATTAAATTTAAGTTATTAAATTGTCAAATAAGTACTAAATTGAAAAAAATTTTATTCGTATTACCTTTTTCTCCTAAAATTGGCTTAGGTCATTTATACAGATGTTCTGTAATTTCAGAAAAATTTAAAAAAAGAAAATTTAAAACAATTCTTTTTAAAGAGAATAAAAATAAACCAACAATTCAAAATAAAAAATTAATAAAAGATTTTAATTTTGACATAATTTTAAATAGGAATAAATACAAAAGCCTAATTTTAACTTTAAAAAAATTAAATCCTGATTATTTAGTAATTGATAGTCCATATATCACAAAAAAATTAAGAATTAAATTAGTGGAAAAAAAAGTTAAGTGGTTGGAATTTGCAAATGGAAAAAATAATCTTAAATTGCCAACACAAGTGATCAGCACAATACCAAATACTAAAAAAATTTTATCATATAATACTAAAACAAAATATTATTATGGACATGAATATTCATTTCTGAGAAAAGAATTTTTAAAGAAAATTAATTTAAATGAATTAAGTCATAAAAAAAAAAAAATCTTTTTATGTTTTGGCGGTGGGAGTGATAAAGGGTTGTATAAGTATGTATTAAAAACAATTTTTAATTTTCCATACTTATTTAAAGAGATAAATATTGTATGTTTAGATGAAAATGTAAAAAAGAAATTAAACTTTTTCAAAAATAATTTAGAGAAAACTAAAAAAAAAGTTTTAAAAATTTATTTTAATCCACCTCAATTTGTAAATCTAATTGATCAATCTAATTTAATAATTGTTACTGGTGGAGGAATTACTCATGAAATAAATGCTAGAAGGAAAAAAATGAATATTATATCAATTGCTAAAAATCAAATTTTACAAAGTAAAAAGTGGAGAAAGTTTGGGCATAATTATTTAGGTAATTTTGACAAAAAAAATATAAATACATTAGAAAAAAAAATAATAAAAATTCTTAAAGAAAAAAAAAATATTTATATAAATAAAAATCTTTTTAAAGATAAAACTATTGAAATAATTAATGACGCAATTAAAATTATCAAATAAAAAATTTTGATTTTGGGAGCTGGCCACGAGCAATTACAATCAATTATTTTAGCAAAAAAATTAGGCCTCTATGTAATATCTATTGATAAGAATAAAAAATGTATAGGAAAAAATTTTTCAGATAAATTTTATAACATCAGTGTAAAAGAAACAAAAAAAATATTAGAGCTATCAAAAAAAAATAAAATTAAGTCAATTATTGCTCCGTGTTCTGATTTAGCTTTAAAAAACTTAAACCTGATTAAAGGTAAATTAAAAATTAATAATTTTTCAAAAAATTTATTAAATATTTGTACAAACAAATTTCATATGAAAAAATTTTTTCATAATAATAATCTTAAAACTTCAAAATATTTTATATTTGACGATTATTCAAAATTTAAAAAAAAAATAAAAAAATTAAATTTACCATGTGTAATCAAACCTCTTGATTCATTCGGTCAAAAAGGCGTGATCAAAATTGAAAATTTAAAAAATATAAAAAAAATTATTAATAAATCAAAAAGATACACGCTAGAAGATAAACTTATTTGTGAAGAATTTGTATCCGGTAAGGAAATTAATGTAGTCATTTTAGTAGAAAAATCAAAAATAAAAATATTGTCACTTTCTGAGAGAAAAACTTATGCTAACTCGAAAGGATTTGGTATCGCCTATGCTCACAAGTATCCTGCAGATATTAAAAAAATAGTCTCAAAAAAAATTTTAAGAAATGTCTCAAAATGTGTTAAAAAATTAGGATTAACTAACGGTGTTTTGTACCCTCAAATTATAATTGATAAAAAAGAGCAAATAAATTTCATTGAAATAGCAGCAAGATTACCAGGAGGATGTATGCCTGAACTTGCATTATTAGCATCTGGTTATGACATAAGGTTATTTGAGATTTTAAACTCATTTGGTATCAAAGATAAAATTCAAATTAGTAAAATTGGAAGAAGAAAAAAAAAAATTTATATAAAATTTTTTACAAAAAAAGAAATTAAAAATTTAAAAATGATGAATTTAATTAAATCAAAATTAATGAAAGATAAAAATGTACATTCAATAAACTATCAAAAAATTAAAAAAATTCCTGAAGTTAAAAACTCGAGTAGTCGCTTTTTATCTGTTATATTTACATCAAACATGAATAAAAAAAAAAATGTAGATATTGAAAAAAACTCTAATTATAAAATTAAAAAAATTGGAATTGAGATTTAAAATTTAAATAATGAAACTACTTACTTATAGTAAACAGAAAATTTTTAGCGATGATATAGCCTCGGTTAAAAAAGCTCTAAAAAGTAATTTTCTTACAACTGGGCCTACAACAGTAATATTTGAAAAAAAAATAAAAAATTATTTAAATTCAAAATATGTATTAAGCTGCTCAAGTGGTACTTCGGCTTTATTTATGGCATTTAGTGCTATCAATATTAAAAAAAATGATATTGTTATATGCCCAATTAACAATTTTGTAGCAACAACAAATTTACTAAGTTTATTTGATGCAAATATTATTTTTGTAGATATTAACGAAAAAACTGGTGCACTTGACATCAATCAGGTCGAAAAAATTTTAAAAAGAAAAAAAATTAAAAAAGTTAAAGCTGTTGTAAATATGCACATAGGTGGCATCCCCAATGATGTAGAAAAATTTTATAAATTAAAAAAAAAATATAAGTTTTTTTTAATAGAAGATTCTTGTCATGCATTTGGATCAACATACTATTTAAATAATAAAAATTATAAAATAGGATCGTGTAATCACGCAGATATATCAACTTTTTCATTTCATCCATTAAAAACAATTACTACATGTGAGGGTGGTTGCTTAACAACTAATAACAAAAAGATATTTCAAAAATCTAAATTGTTTAGATCTCATGGTATAAGCAGAAATAATAAAAAACATTACAGTTATGACGTCAAACAAATAGGGCTTAATTTAAGATTAAGCGATTTGAATTCTGCACTTGGAATAACGCAATTAAAAAAAGTAAATTTTATTATTAAAAGAAGGAATGAAATCGCAGGATATTATAATAAAAAATTTTTGAATCACAAAAAATTTAGAATAATTAAAATTTCTAATAAAAATGACAAATCATGTTTTCATCTTTATAGAATACAAATTAATTTAAAGAAATTTAATATAAATAAACTAATAAATCATCTCAAAATAAAAAATATTATTAGTCAAAAGCATTACATTCCATTGTATGAATTTAGCTATTATAAAAAAAAATATAGACTTAAGTCAAAAAACTTTCCTTGTTCCAATGAATATTTTAAAAAAACTCTTAGTATTCCCATTCATCTTGATTGTAAAAAAAAAGATCTTGATAAAGTTTACACAATTATAAATGAAAAAATCTAAGATTTGTATTGGAACCTCCAACTTTGCAAAGAACTATGGCATTAATAATAATGAGTTTAAGAAAAATGATTTAAAAAATTTATTTAGATTTTTAAGAACCAAGAAAATACTTTTTCTTGATTGTGCGGATGGTTATAATAATTTTAAAAAATTTGCGTATGAAATAAAAAAATTTAAAATAATTTTTAAAATTAATTTTAATAAATTCGATAATTTGAAGGATATTAAAAAATTAATAATAAAAAATTTATTAGTATCACGAACAAAGAAATTTGAAGCCGTCTTAATACATAATATTCAATCTACACCTCAAAATAAATTAATTTCTTATATTTCATTTTTAAAAGAAATAAAAAAATTAAAATTAATTAGAAAAATTGGTTTATCCATATATAATTTAAATGAATTATATAAAATTGAAAAAACAAAACTTGATATTGATATTATTCAGTTTCCTTTAAATATATTTGACAAATCATTTATTAATAAAAAATTAGTTTATAAATTTAAGAAAAAAGGCACAAAATTTTATGCTAGATCAATTTTTTTACAAGGTATCCTATTAGAGGATACAAATTCTTTACCAAAATACTTTTTAAAGTGGAAAAAAATTTTTAAAAAATGGGATTATTGGCACACTAAAAATAATGTAGATAAATTGACTTCATGTATTAATTTTATAGATAGCGTGAGATTTATTGATAAGATTATCATTGGAATAAACGATATAAATCAATTAAAAGAAATTTTAAGAGTTAAAAAATCAAAATATCCAAAAAAGATATTATCAAAAAATAAAAAATTGATAAAACCTTACCTTTGGAATTTTAAAAAAAATGAAAAATAATTTTTATAAAAAAATTTGGGCTTCAGCTAATCAACATATCGAAAATGGTAATATGCTATTATCTAAAAGACCTGATATTTATCTTCCTGATTTATGGCCAACTTATTATTCTAAAGCTAAAGGTTGTGCAATTTGGGATTTGAAAGGTAAAAAATTTCTAGATCTGTGTATGATGGGAGTTGGTACAAACGTTCTAGGCTATAGTAATCCTGAGATAAACAAAGAAGTTAAGAAGGCGATAAACCAAAGCAATATGTCAACTTTAAATTCTTTTGCCGAGGTAGAATTAGCAAAAAAGCTAAAAAAGATACATCCTTGGGCAGATAGTGTTAAGTTTGCAAGAACCGGTGGTGAAGCAAATGCAATCGCAGTGAGAATTGCAAGGGCTGCATCAAATACAGAGAAAATAGCAATATGTGGATATCATGGATGGAACGATTGGTATCTTGCGCTTAATAATAAAAATAAAAAAGAATTTTCCACACACCACTTAAAAGGAATACCAGACAAAAATGGAGTTCCTTCTGTATTATCAAAATTAATATTTGCTTTTAATTATAATGATATCGATCATCTTAAATACTTAATTGAAAAAAAAAAAAATAAAAATTGTGAAAATGGAAGTTGAAAGGAATATTAAACCAAAAAATAATTTTTTAAATAAAGTGAGATCACTATGCTCAAGGCACAAAGTAATACTTATATTTGATGAATGTACAACAGGTTTTAGAGAAACATTAGGTGGATTACATAAAAAATACAAAGTTAATCCAGATATTTGTATATTCGGAAAAGCCTTAGGCAATGGCTATCCTATAACAGCCATTATTGGGAAAAAAAAAATAATGAAGTACACCAAAAACACTTTCATTAGCAGCACTTTTTGGACTGATAGAATTGGATCTGTGGCTGCATTAAAAACTATCAATATTATTGAAAGAAAAAAAACTTTTAAAAAAATATTGTTGATTAGTTCTGAAATTAAAAAAAACTGGATAAATATTGCAAAAAAAAACGATCTGGAAATTGAAATATTTGGGATTGACTCAATATTAAAGTTTAAATTTAAATCAAAAAATAACAACTTATATAAAGGAATTATATCATATTTAATGCTAAAAAAGGGTTTCCTCGCCAATACTACAATTTATATTTCTATTGCCCATACTAAAAAAATTTTACATAGATACTTTAAAGAATTAGATCATATTTTCTCAATAATAAAAAAAATTGAAAAAAAAATAATACCTAAACATAAATTTAAAATCAAATTACCTGTGTCAGATTTTAAACGTTTTAATTAATGAAAAGTAATAAAGTAATAGGAATTGTAGTCGCAAGAAATACCTCAAGTAGATTTCCTAGAAAACACCTTGAAAAAATTGGTAATAAAACATTTTTAGAAATTTTATTTGATAGGTTCAAAAAAGTCGAAAATGTAGACAGGGTTGTATTATCAACTACAACCAACAAGAATGATGATATCTTGGTTAATTTAGCAAAAAAAAATAAAATAGATTTTTTCAGAGGTAGCGAAAATAATGTTATTAAAAGAGTTCTTGAAACTGGAAAATTTTTTGATGCAAAAATTATCCTTCTTGTAACTGGTGATTGTCCTGTTTTTGATTATAATTTAGCAAGTCAGTTGTTGAAAACTTTCTCAATAAATAAAAATCTAGATTATGCAAACAATGGACAATTTGGATTGCCTAATGGAATGGGTTGTCAAGTTTTCAAATTAGTTTCATTGGCAAAATCATATAAAAATATTAGATGGAAAGATGAATATGAACATGTGACACTAAATTTAAGAAGAAATAAAAAAAAATTTAATCACTTGTACATTTATGCAGACAAATTTAATCATGACCCAAAATTAACAGTAACTTTAGATGAAAAATTTGACTCTATAGTAATAAAAAAAATTATAAATTTTTTTAATAAAAAAAATAATAAATATTTCTTAAATAAAGATTTGATTGAAAACAAAAAAAAATTAAAAAAATTTTTTAAAATAAATAGTAAAGTAAAGAGAAATGACCATAAAATAAAATTAAGTTACAAATAAATAGCTAAATTGGAAGTTTTACAGGCGTAAATTTTTTTACTGATTTGGTTAGCCTCTTCCCAATTACTGATTTAATTAATTTTATCTTTAAACCTCTTCCAGGTCTTAATCTCAATAGATGCTCTTTCTTTATGGTTGTATTTTTTAATAAATCTTTTCCAAAATATAAAGATCTCTTATTTTTAACTGATTTTTTTTCAGATTTTGATAAATCATATTGAATTTTACCAACTGAATCTCTTGCAATTGAGCAATACTTTGCTAATTCTTTAAAATCTTTGGCTTTCATTGAGAATTTTGAATCTAAACCGATACCATCATCTAGTTTGACATGTTTTTCTATCATTTCTGCACCCATAGAAGTTGCAACTACAGGAGCAATATGATCGCTTGTATGATCTGAAAAACCAATTCTGCACTTAAATCGCTTTTTTAAATCAGCGATAGTTAATAAATTTAATTCTTCATTTCTTGCAGGGTAAGAACTTGTGCACTTAAGTAAGGTTAAGTCCTTGCAGCCATTTATTTTTGCTGTTTCAACTGCATCATTAATTTCATCTAATTTAGTCATGCCTAAAGAAATAATAAGAGGTTTTTTTGTTTTGGAAACATTTTTGATTAATTCTAAATCTGTATTTTCAAATGATGCAATTTTATATATTGGGTTTTTAATGGACTCTAGAAACTCTAAAGACTCTTCATCAAAAACGGAACTGAAGCAGGTTAATTTTTTTTTTTTTGAATAAATATAAAGTTTTTTAAGCCAATCATAAGGAGTTGCTGCTTTAGAATACAAATTAAAAAAACTTTCCCCCTTCCAGATATTTTTTTTATCTTTTATTTGATATTTTTTAATATTCAATTTAGGTGCCATATTTTCTGGTTTAAAAGCTTGAAATTTTACAGCCCAAATATTCGACTGCGAAAGAATATTTATAATTTTCTTAGCTACAATTATCGAATTATTATGATTAGCAGAAAGTTCAGCAATTATTAATGGATATCTTGTTTTTTTAATTTTCATTTCAAATATTTTACAAAAAAAATTATATTTTTTTAAGATTTTGAATCATTTTTTTTAATTCAATTATATTTAAGTATGATTTATTATCTTTTGAATTATAATTTATACTATTAATAATTTTAAATTTTAAATTACTTTTTTTATATAATTTTAAAATGGGTTTTGTAATTATAATATAATATTTCTTTAAGCTTAATAAAATCTCAATTTCTTTTTCTTTAATTAATTCTTCATGTATTTTTTCACTTGGCCTCATTCCTATTATTTTAATTTTACAATTTTGGTCTACAGCCTTTGCAAGATCAGTAACTTTATATGACTTTAATTTTGGTATCACTATCTCTCCGCCTAAAGTATTTTTTAAAGTCCACATTACCATTTCATAACATTCTTCTAGTTCGATAGAAAACCTAGTCATTTCTTGATTCGTAATTGTTAAGACCTTATTTTTTTTTTGTTCTAAAAATAATGGGGCCACTGATCCTCTTGATCCAAATACATTTCCATATCTAATTACAGTAAATATTCTTTTACCTACATAATTATTTGCAGATAAAAAAAGTCTTTCTGCACAAAATTTTGTAGCACCATAAAGGTTTACTGGCGAACAGGCCTTATCTGTTGATAAAAATACTACTTTATTGATATTATTGTGAATAGCGTTTTCAATTATATTTTTTGAACCATTTATGTTGGTATTTATAAATTCAGTTGGATTGTACTCCGCTGTATCAATCTGTTTAAGTGCTGCCGTATGAATTACAATATCCACTTTCCTAAAGGCATCATCTACCCTACTTTTGTCTCTTATATCACCTATAAAAAATCTTACTTTATTAAAGTTTTTGTGTTTTTTTAATTTTTTTTTTAAATTGTACTGTTTAAACTCATCTCTACTAAAAATAATAATTTTTTTAAAATTACCATGTTGTTTAATAAATTTTTCTATAAAATATGAGCCAAAGGTTCCTGTCCCTCCTGTTACAAGTATTGTTTTATTTGTAAAACTTTTTATCATAGTATTTGTATGTTTATATATATAGATAAGTTATTTACAGGAATTATTTTTTAATTAAACAAAAAAACTAATCAATAATTAGTATGAAAAAAACTGTTATATTTGGTGCAGGATATCATGGAAGAATGGCATATAGAAAATTAAAAGAAAAAAAATTAAAAGAAAAAATATTATTTGTAGACAATGGATTTATAAAAAAACCAAAAGTTTTTTTTAGAAAAAAAATTTATAATCCCAAAATTCTTTTAAATGAAAATTTTGATAATATCATTCTTTGCGGAAGATATATAAAACAACAAAAAAAACAACTTCAAGATTATGGGGTAAAAAAAAATTTGATATATTGGGGACGTAGTGATTTAAAACCAAAAAAAAAAAATTTTGTCCCAAAGATCAAAAAAATATAAAATAATTCTCAAGGATATTATTGATAAGTTCGAAAATAATAATATAAATTTTTGGGCAGATTACTCGGGCTTACTTGCGCTAAAAAGAAATCAAAATATTGCTGAGATGTCAGATTTTGATATTTGTATTAATGCAGAGGATTATAATAAAATAGTAAAGCTGCTAAAAAAAAGTAAATTATATAATGTTGAGGTTAAATATATTTTTTATTCAAAAATAAAAAAAAAGAAATTTCCAAAAATAGTTGTTTATGGGAAATGTAATTTTAATAAAATGGAACCACCAACAGTTGACTTTATACCAAGAGTTTTTTATGAAAATAAAAATGAAGAACTAAAACCTAATAAAAACATAATCCAAAATTCTAAACCATGGAATGGATATGAAAAAATAAAATATAACAAACTTAATATAAGAATACCCAAAAATTCAGATAAGTATTTAAAAAAACTCTATGGAAAGAGATGGTATATAGAGCAAAATTTTTGGTTTCCAAAAAAAAACACTTCTATTAATAGTGGTTAAAAATGAGTAAAAAAATAAAAAAAATAAAAAAAAAGGGTTATATTTTTTGGATAACTGGATTGCCCGGGTCTGGCAAATCAACTTTGGGCAAAGCAATTCATAAAAAGATTCAAGAAGAATATGGACCAACATTGTTGTTTAATGGTGATGATTTAAGAAATATTTTTGAAATAAGATCTTACGAAAAAAAGAAAAGAATACTAATCGGTAAACAATATACGAGATTTTGTGATTTTATAGCCAAACAGAACATAAACGTTATTTTTACTGTTGTAGCTCTTTTTGAAAATTTGCATGCTTTTAACAGAAGCAAACTTGATAATTATATAGAAATTTACATTCATTCTGATTTAAAAAAAATTATCAAAAATAAAAAAAGAATTTTTTATATAAAGAAAACATCAAATGTATGGGGACTTGATATAAAACCAGAATATCCAAAAAATCCTCACATAAAAATTAATAACAACTTCAATAAAGATATCAATTATCTTAAAAATCAATTGTTAAATAAATTAAAGAAAATTTTATAATTTCTTTAAAATTATTCTACAAACATGTGGATTTTCTTTTTTGTATCTTGCTAGACCAAATCCCTGAACCATAAAAATAGGCACAAATTTTTTTTTAATTGTTATTAATAGTAGAGAAGGGTCAATAAATCTTCTATAATGATCGGTAATTCTCTCGGTTGGGCTAATTTTTTTTCCTTTTGAAATTAGTGGATCTTTAATTGTTCTGAACTCCAATAATATTTTACCATTTCGGGGCAAAATTTTTTCACAAAAATTAAAAAAAAACTTTTCAGATCTAAAATTCAGTGTATGTAAAAAAAACCTAGCATATACTAAATTACACTTATATCTTTTGTAAAATTTAATATTTTTTAAATCAATCTTAGAAATATCATTACAAAAGAAAACATGATCAATTTTTGTTTTATTATTTTTAATCGCTTTGAATGATTTATCAATAGCTATGGTTTTAATGTTCTTTTTTAAAAAATAAAAAGTATCTCTACCGTTGCCACATCCAATTTCTAAAATTTTAGACTTATTTGTAATGAAATTTTTCCTGTATATATACTTTGCAAAGTTAGAAGCTTTTTTAACATTAAATTTCTCATAAAATTTATTCCAATATTCATTTTGTTTTTTTTTCATAAAAATTTTTTTCAGTGCATAAATCAAGCCAATTGAGCTATTAGTACTGGTCAGCTGCACGCATTACTGCGCTTCCACATCCAGCCTAT
>MDTD01167677.1_pt1 | contig 17211 bp, 14 predicted proteins | sample 811221 | NCBI WGS metagenome assembly MDTD01 (sample SAMN05326646, study PRJNA326480) | marine metagenome | isolation source: seawater | place: Pacific Ocean: South West | collected 2011 | reverse complement strand
TAATAATTGTCCATTTTTTGAAATAAAAAACTCAACTGCTAAGTTTCCAACCATATTTAAGTTTTCAATAATAGAAATAGCAAGTTCCTTTGACTTTTGATCCAAATCCGTTGGTATTTCAGATGGACAAATTAATTGCTCAACGAGGTTTGCTTCAGAACTAAATTCCATTTCCACTGTCGGGAAAGTATCTGTTTGACCATTTACATTTCTGGAAACAATAACAGCAATTTCTTTTTCTATCTCTATGAATTCTTCAACCATGGATGGAACATCAAATAAACTGTCAAGACTATGATCGTCTTTAATGAAAATTACACCTTTTCCATCATATCCGTCCTTCCGTGACTTTTGAATAAATGGGTAATGGATAATGTTATTCTGAATAGCATTTATAACCTCTTTTTTGTTTTTAAACAAATGAAAATTAGAAGTTGGAATGTTATGTTTTTCGTAAAATTGTTTTTGTAACCCTTTATCCTGAATAATTTCTAATGCTTCAGGTTGTGGATATGTTTTAATTCCATCCTTTTCTAATACTTTTAGTGCTTCAATATTGATATGTTCAATTTCAAATGTGAGTAGATCTACATTACGGCCAAATTCCAACACATCATTATAATTTTTGAAAGACCCATGATGAAATTTGTGACATAAAGCAGAACAAGAGCAATTTTCATCTGGATCTAAAACGTGGATTTCAATATCCCATTTAGATGCAGCTTGGATCATCATTTTACCAAGTTGTCCTCCACCTAGTATTCCAAGTTTAAAATCTGAACTAATTTTTTGTTTCATAATGCTAAAAACAAATAAATTTTATTGAACCGCTTAATGGAATACAAATGTAGAATTTATAGGGTATTAATAGTTTAATTTTTTGTTTTTTACACCATATCCAAAAAGAGCAAAATCATATTTTACGGGGTCATGTGGATCCATTTTTCTTAGATTTTCATCTAATTCAACCACTGATTTCCAATCATTTTGCTTTCTAGAAATCAAATTAAATTTTCTTGCCGTATTTCCACTATGAACATCTATTGGACAAGATAATTTTGACATCGGTATGGAAGACCAAATGCCTAAATCAACCCCTTTATTATCCCTTCTGACCATCCATCTTAAATACATGTTTAATCTTTTGGCAGCTGATCCATTAGATGGGTTTGCAATGTGCTTTTTACTTCTTACATCTAAGTATTCTCCTAAAAAAGTTCTTCTGAATGTTAGAATAGGTTCATACGCATTATTGGACTTACTAAAGGCAGGTGATAGGATTTGTTCTAACGAATCAAATTTTTTATACATATCTTTTATCCGTTCTATAAAAAAATGAAGATCAAACGCATTAAATGTTCTGTGTTTGAAATCATTCAATTTATGAGATAACGAGGAATCAAAGGATCTAATAAAATAATAAGGTTCATTCTCAAATAGGTCAATTAATTTTTTTCCGCTTTGAATAATGCTTTTTCTGTTACCCCACGCTAACGTTGCTAGAAAAAGTCCAATAATTTCTAAATCCTTTTGGTTATTGAAAGATCTTAACAGTCCTAAAGGGTCGTTTCTTAGAAATTGAGGATGATTAAATTCATCAACTAATTTATCTAACTCTGGTTTAATATGAATAAAATCGTTGGGAATAAAAACGGATTTATCTCAATGTTTTAATTTGGATATTTCGTTGGATTGCTTTCTTTCATCATGTTGTATATGGCATCAATGATCTCATCTACATTAGGTTTCGAAAAATAATCTCCATCTGACCCATATGCAGGTCTGTGTTCTTTTGCAGTCAAGGTAATTGGTTGTGAATCCAGATGATAATATCCATTTTGTTTATTTATTACTTCATTGAGCATAAAGGAAGTAGCACCTCCAGGAACATCTTCATCGATGAAAATAATTCTATTGGTTTTTTTCAATGAATTCACAATCATGTGATTAATATCGAAGGGAAGTAATGTTTGAACATCAATTAATTCACATGAAATATTCATCTCCTCCAAAATTTCTGATGCCTGTTCACATAAGTTAAATGTAGACCCATAACTTACAACTGTGATGTCATTACCTGTTTTTACAATTTCAGGAACACCAATTGGGGTTGTGAAATCACCATAATTTGTAGGCTCATTCTCTTTGAGTCGATAACCATTTAAACATTCAATCACTAGAGCAGGATCATCGGATTTAAGTAGCGTATTATAAAAGCCAGCCGCTTTTAACATGTTTCTGGGAACGCAAACAATCATCCCCCTAACTAAATTTATGATACCACCCATTGGAGAACCAGCATGCCAAACACCTTCTAATCTGTGCCCTCTTGTTCGAATGATCAATGGACATTTTTGAGTACCTTTTGTTCTGTATGCTAGGGTGGAGATATCGTCACTCATTATTTGAATCGCATATAATAAGTAGTCCAGATATTGTATTTCAGCTATGGGTCTTAGCCCCCTTAAGGCTAATCCAATCCCTTGTCCAATAATGGATGCTTCTCTTATTCCCGTATCAAAAACTCTAATTTCACCAAATTCGTCTTGCATTCCTTCCATGGCTTGATTAACTCCACCAATCTTTCCTGTGTCTTCACCAAATGTTAAAATTTCAGGGTGACGTTGAAATAAGGTTCTGAAATTATTTCTAAGAATTAATCTTCCATCAATCTTTTGATCAGAATCAAATGTAGGTGCAACTTTACCCACATTAAGGCTAGAAGATTCGAATTCATTGTATACGTTTGAATTATATTTCTCTGCTAAAATTTCCTTTTGAAGTTTTAACCAGTTCATGACACTATTTCTAGCATTTGTATTTTCAGATCTAGTTATTCGGAGTGCTTTATAGAAAGGTTGATAAATTTCTTTTCTAAGAGGCTCTTTTAATTTCTTTATGCTATTAATTATAGTTGCTAAACTTTCCTTTTGATTGCTTTCTGAATAAAGCATTTCAAGTTGGGTTATGATTTGCTTTCTTTCTTGCTCTATTTCATCAATAAATTCATTCCATGCTTCTTTAGAAGTCCTTTTAACTTCAACTTTGGCATCTTTATGAATTTGATCTAAAACATCTTCTGTTGTTACTGGTTTTCCTAAACCGTTGTCATCATTTAATAACCATTCTTTGAATTTTTGAATACAATCATATTCTTTAGCCCATTCTAGTCGTTCTTTTGATTTATATCTTTCATGAGAACCTGAAGTGGAGTGGCCCTGAGGTTGAGTGATTTCTTCCACGTGTACAAGAGATGGTTTGTGATTTACTCTGGTAAATTCAGTAGCTTCTTTGTAGGTAGAGTATAACTCCTGATAATTCCACCCTTTACATCTAAATATTTTAAGGCCGTTAGTATCCTCTTCTAACTCAAAACCTGCTAATGCTTTAGATATACTTTCCTTTGTAGTCTGATATTTTTTTGGAACAGAAATTCCATATCCATCATCCCACACCGACATGACAACAGGAATTTCTAATACGCAAGCAGCATTGATGGATTCCCAGAAAATCCCTTCTGAAGTACTAGCATCTCCAATAGTTCCAAATGCTATTTCGTTTCCGTTGTTTGAAAAATTAGTCAAGTGACTTAATTCTTTGTTATTGCGATATACCTTAGAAGCTAATCCAAGACCAACTAAACGAGGCATTTGGGCAGCAGTAGGAGAGATGTCAGATGTTGAGTTTTTTTGATTTGCTAAGTCCAACCACTTTCCGTCTTCATTAATGAATTTTGTTGAAAAATGTCCTCCCATTTGTCTCCCAGCTGAGGTCGGTTCTTTTTCAATATTGGTGTGGGCATATAGTCCTGCAAAGAATTGTTTCACGGTTAAGTTTCCAATGGCAAGCATAAAAGTTTGATCTCTGTAATAACCAGATCTGATGTCACCGTTCTGAAAAAATTTAGCCATTACTATTTGTGGAAGTTCCTTACCATCTCCAAAAATTCCAAATTTTGCCTTACCAGTAAGAACTTCTTTTCTGCCAAGTAAAGACGCTTCTCTACTCAAACACATTAATTTATAGTCATTCAACAATTCATCAATAAAAGCTTGTTGATCTATCTTAATCTCGGTGTTTGTTATGGAAGTAGACATTAGGACTAAATTTTAGGTCTGCAAATTTATAATTATTGATTAATTCATCAATCAAATCTCCCTTCAATATAACTAAATTTTATTTAATTCAAAATATAATATTTACATGACTTTTTAAATAAATTTATGATCATTAATTACATATATTTGTCCGCAATTACAATTTACAATGAAGTTATTAGAAAACAAAGTTACCCTTATTACTGGTGCTACTAGAGGCATTGGAAAAGGTATAGCCAAAAAATTTGCAGAACAAGGTTCATCTGTAGCATTTACATATGTCTCAAGTGAAGAAAAGGCATTAGCATTAGCTGAAGAGCTTAAAGGCATGGGTGTTAATGCTAAAGGGTACAAGTCCAATGCAGGTGATTTTAATGAAGCCCAAGATCTTGTTGATCAAATTCTTACTGATTTTGGACAGTTAGACGTGCTAATTAACAATGCTGGAATTACAAAAGATGGATTATTAATGAGAATGAGTGAAGAGAATTGGGATGATGTAATTGATATTAATCTAAAGTCCGTATTCAACTTAACTAAAGCTTCCTTAAGAAACTTTTTGAAACAAAAAAGTGGTTCCATTATTAATATGAGTTCTATTGTGGGTGTCCAAGGAAATGCAGGCCAGTCAAATTATTCTGCATCCAAATCAGGTATTATTGGTTTCACGAAATCAATTGCACAAGAATTAGGATCTAGAAATATTCGATGTAATGCTATAGCTCCAGGTTTTATTGAAACTGAAATGACAGGTGCCCTTGGGGAAGATGTCGTAAATACTTGGATACAAAATATTCCTCTTAAGAGAGCTGGAAAGCCGGAAGATGTGGCAAATTGTTGCTTGTTTTTAGCTTCAGATATGGGTGCATATGTGTCAGGACAAGTAATAAGCGTATGCGGTGGCATGTTAACTTAAGAGATAGGAGTGAGGGGACTTCATTTTGAACTGCCATTTTATTATTTAATTCTATTTATTGTAGTTAGTTTTTTACTGAGCTGGCTACTTTACTTTTATAAAAAAATATCAAATAGAAGTGTAAAATCAAACCGATTACTTTTTGCACTTCGGTTTTTGTTTTTGACGTTGATTTCATTGTTCTTAATGAGACCTAAAGTTCAAAAAACTGAGATTAAAAAAGAAAAACCCATTTTAGTTTTTGCTCAAGATGTGTCTGAAAGTATAGTGGCTAATAAAAGCGACCTATTTAACGAAAATGTATACGCAGACTCAATTAAGATTTTCCTTTCAAAATTAAGTGAATCTTATGAAACCAGAACATTAACTTTTGGCAACCAAAGTGTTGAGTCCGATTCTTTTGTTTTTAACCACAATCAATCGAATTTAGGTCAATTATTCGTCCAGGTTGAAAATCAATTCAACACAACAAATCTTACTGATATAATTGTGGCCTCTGATGGTATTGTAAATGCGGGTAAAGTCAATGCAACATTAGATTATACAACGGTTAAAATGCATACGCTACTACTTGGTGATACAAATACTAATTCTGATATTTCCATACAAAAAGTAAGAACTAATAAATATGCCATTTTAAATAATAATTTCCCTCTAGAAGTAGTGGTTAAGTCAAACATAGAAGTTTCGAACTTAGAATTAATCATAAGGGATAACAATGAAATCATCGAAAGAAGACCTGTTTCATTAAAAGATGGATTAAATAGGTTTAACTACACTTTCTTGGCCAGTAAAAGTGGAACTCATGAATTAGATGTACAAATAGAGGGTCTTAAAGATGAAATTAATGCTATCAATAATAGATCTATTGTTTTGTTTGAAGTATTGGATTATAATCAAAATATCTTAATTATAAGTTCATGTCCACATCCGGATATTTCAGCCCTTAAAAACGCGATAAGTAAAACTCAAGGGACTAGAATAAAATCGGTTTTAATTAAGGATTTCAATCAAAGCATTGATGACTATAATTTAATTTGTTTGTTCAAGCCTTTTGATTCACCCAAAATGCTAAAATTATTGAACCAATGCGAAAAATTAGGTATTCCTTCTTTTACATTTACTGGAAATAATTTAGATAAAAAAAAGAATTATTTGTCTAAAATTGGAGTTAAAAAAGAAACTGATTTTAAAGGGACAAATCTTGTAGACATATATCTTTCAGATGACTTCCATGCTTTTAAATTGGACAAAAGTTGGTTTAGTATATTTTCATCATTACCACCTGTAAGTGTGCCTTTCTCAGCTAGTTACTCAATAAAGAATGATGCGCTTACCTTACTAAAACAAAAAATAAATGGTGTTGAACTACCATATCCAATAATTTATTTTTATAAATCAAATGAAACGAATCATGGTGTGTTTTTAGGGGAAGGAATTTGGAAATGGTATATGACACGGCAGCAAAACGGTTTAAGTACAGACGAAATTGATCTTTTATCACAAAAGATCTTCCAATACTTAAAAAAGATAGATCCACAAAAACGATTAAAATTAAATGTACCTAAATTGATTGTGGAAGATGAATCACTGGTTATTTCCTCGGAGTATTACAACAATAATTATGAACTTACTAACGATAACGATTTATTCTTTACTTATCGAGATTCTATGGGAAATGAATTTAAGAAAAAGATGAATAAAAATGAAGATAGTTACCAACTAGCGTTACATCATTTAACACCTGGTCATTACACTTATACTTCAGAACTATTAAGTAATGAAAAAGTGTTTCAAGAAAAAGGAGAGTTTAATGTATTGAAATCTAAAAAAGAATGGAATGATTTAACAGCCAACCATTCCTTCCTTCGTTCCATGTCTGGAAAAAATAATAGCTATTTTCTTGATGAGTTAAGCGAACTTGCTAATAGTTTGAAAAATAATGCCACAGAAAAAGTCAAAACCAGAAAAACAATAGAAAAAACAGATATTCTTGATTTTAAATGGATACTTTTTATTCTCTTAATATTTCCTTTTTCTGAGTGGATGCTAAGAAAACATAAAGGAATGATTTAATACAAATCTTCGTCTAATTCCTCAAAATCACCACCTAAAGGATCATCATTAAATTCTTCATATATCTCATTAATCTGGTCCATATTGGTGTCTTCTTCATCAGTATCTATTTTTTTAGGCATATAATTTCCAAAATGATGAATTAGTTGTATTTCACCATGATTTTGATTGCCAGGCATTAAATCTAAAATTTCAACATAAAAGATATTCATGTTTAAGAAGTCATGAACATAAAGAATTTTGTTAGTTTTTTCATGTATTTGAAAAATAGATGTGGATTCCATAGATTTTGGAGAAGATTCATCTTCTTCTATGCTCATATCAAAAAGAGTAATTTCCTCGCCTTTATCCCATTCATCATTACTTAGATAAAATGAGGCCATTTCTAATGGGTCTAGTTTAAATAAATCCAGAATAAATTGGTGAAGAGATAATAAGTGGCAGGAAGAATCCAATAATACATCAGCAAAAATATCTTCTTCTGTATCAGCAACAATTCTTAATTTAAATACTTGATTGCTCATGAAATTCCTTTTGATTGTGCCAATTTAAGCATAAAGTCTCTTGCTTCATTTATGTCATTTTTAATTTCACCATCTAGAATAGCATTTTTAATTTTCTCTTTAATCTGTCCAACTTCCTTACCTGGTGCTAGATTTAGAGTATCCATAATTTCTTTCCCATTAATGGGAGGTTGCCAGTTTCTTATTTTATCTCTCTCTTCAACTTCTTTTAGCTTTTTTTGGACTATTTCAAACCTTTTCAAGTAGCGTTGTTTTTTTTCAATGTTTTTTGAGGTTATATCGCTTTTACATAAAGACAATAAATCTTCTAAATCATCACCTGCCTCGAATAATAATCGTCTAAGTGCTGAGTCAGTTATTTGATCATTTGTTAGTGAAATAGGTCTCAAGTGAAGAAGTACTAATTTTTGTACATATTTCATGTTTTCGTCCAACGGAAGCTTCATTTTTTTAAAAATTTTGGGAACCATTTTAGCCCCTCTATCATCATGCCCATGAAATGTCCACCCTTGTTTTTGATCGAATCGTTTTGTAGCTGGTTTGGCTATATCATGAAGTAAAACGGCCCACCTTAGCCATAAATTTGAAGTACTCTTTTCAAGAATATTTTCAAGTACTTCTAACGTATGATAAAAATTATCTTTATGTTTTTTACCATTGATTGTATCGACTCCCTTTAGAGCTTGAAATTCAGGAAAAACATGAGCTAATAGGGTGGTTTTTTCTAATAATTTAAATCCTAATGAGGGATGGCTACTCATTATTATTTTATTTAATTCTTCCGTAATTCTTTCTTGTGCAACAATATTAATTCTTTCTGCATTTTGTTTTATACCTTCCAAAGTTTCATCCGAAATAATGAAACCCAATTGTGATGTAAAACGGATTGCTCTTAACATTCTTAATGGATCATCTGAAAAAGTTGCTGTTGGATCTAACGGTGTTTTAATAACCCCATTTTTTAAATCTTTTGTTCCGTTAAATGGATCTAAAAAAGACCCTTTAGAATTCCCATTAAGGGAAATAGCTAATGCATTTATGGTAAAATCTCTTCTATTTTGATCATCCTTAAGAGATCCTGGACTTATCACAGGGTTTCTTGAGTTACGACTGTAACTTTCTTTTCTAGCTCCTACGAATTGAATTTCAATGTCATTTAATTTTACCATTGCAGTCCCAAAGTTTTTAAACACGGAAAACGAACTTTGATTTAATGAGTCTGAAACAGCTTTAGCTAATTCAATTCCATCTCCCAAAACAACTATATCAATGTCTTTAGTTGGACGATTTAGAATGTAATCTCTTACATAACCTCCAATTAGAAATACTGGTTTGTTCCAACTGTCTATAACCTTACCAACTAATTTAAGAATAGGTTCATGTTTAATGAGATTATCGTAATGATTACCTGATGTATTGAAGTGCTCCAAACTCATCAATTCTTATAATTTTAGATGGATTTCCAGAAGATTTAGTGTCAAAATTAAAAATAATGTCCACGGAATCAATTATTCGTTTATCAATATCCTCAAATTTAATTGGAAAGGGCTCCCCACTTATGTTGGCTGAAGTAGATACAATAGGAGATTGAATGGCATCAATGAGTAACCTAAGTTTTTTTAATGGAGTTATTCTAATGGCTAATTCATTTTTACCATTTGAAACATGATTTAGTTTATTAATACAGTTCTGATAGATTACGGTTGGGTGGGTAGTTAAATTTAATTTTTCTATAACTTTTTGACTAGGTTGGTCTACGTAATGTTTTAATTCATCAAAATGACTTAGTAAACAAATAAGAGGTTTGTTTTCGTCTCTGTTTTTTATTTGGAAAATGTTGGAAACACTTTTTGAATTCAATGCATTACATCCTAATGCCCAAACAGTTTCTGTGGGATAAATAATTACAGCACCATTAATTATTTTTTCTCTTACATGATCAATGATTTCCGGATTGATATCACTGTAGTAATCCACGATAAGCTTGCATTAATTCTTTTGAAAGGGTTTCAGGCTCAAATCTTTTAGCGTGCAGTAATCCCTTTATGATCATTTTCTCTCTTTTTTTACTGTATGTTAAACATTCATCCATTTTATGAGCTAATTCTTCCATGTTTAGTGGATCGACATACATGCTATATTTTCCTCCAGCTTCGCTAAAACATCCTCCTTTGGTTGTTATGACAGGAATTCCACAACATAATGCTTCTAGAATTGGAATGCCAAACCCTTCAAATATGGAAGGATAAACAAATAGGGAAGATAACTGATATATTCCTGGTAAATCTTCAACCGAAACATCATGAAGAAATATAATTTGAGAAGGGTTAAACTTTAATTTTTTTAGTTGAATATTAATGAAATTCATGTATTTCGTTTTCTTGCCTACTACTACAAGGGGTGCTTTTATTTTCATCAAAGTCATGGCATTGATGATGGATATCAAATTTTTTCTAGTTTCAATTGTACCTACATTTAAGATAAACTGATCAGGAAGGTTAAATTTCTTTTTGATATGGTGTAAAAGTTCAGAAGAGTATTCCTTTCTGAAATTTTTATGACAGGTCTGATAGATTACTTTAATTTTTTCTGGGTTTGCATCATAGTAATCTACTATGTCATTTTTAGTTTGTTCACTTATGGCGATAGTTAGGTCAGCATGTTTTACTGCATATTTAAACTTTGCATTGTAGATTTTTCGATCAATATTTCTGTAATTTCTTGGATACCTTTTAAAAATCAAATCATGAATAGTAACTACATATGGGATATTGTGAGATTTAATTCTAGGAATTTCATTGCTTAACCCATGATACACATCAATTTCGTTCTTAATAATTGATTTTTCCATATTAATGCTTCTCCATAAGCCTTTGAACGTTTTATTTAAGGGAGTTTCTGGAAAAATAGAAGAAACGCTTTTGTGCGTGGACAAATAATTTAATCTAGGATTTTTATTTTCTTTTGGGGCAAATAACCTGTATTCATTGCTAGGGTAGAACTCGATTAAGTTTTCAATTAAGTCTCTACTATAATTTCCTAAACCTGTGAAGTTTTGATAAGCTCTTTTTGCATCAAATCCTATTCTCATTTGTGTAGATTTTCAAGTTGAAATATCATATTCTCTAAGTGCTTCATTTAAAGAAGTTTTTAGATCTGTACTTTCCTTTCTTTCTCCAATGATAAGTGCACAAGGTACATGATATTTACCGGCAGGAAATTCTTTTTCATAGCTTCCAGGAATAACTACTTTTCTTTCAGGTACAAAACCTCTGTACTCAACAGGTTCTGAAGCAGTTACATCAATAATTTTTGTGGATTTTGTGATGACCACGTTCGCACCCAGAACAGCTTCTTTTCCAATCCTAGCGCCTTCAACTAATATACATCTTGATCCTATAAATGAACCATCTTCAACAATGACTGGTGAGGCTTGTAGTGGTTCCAATACACCACCAATTCCAACACCACCACTTAAATGTACATTTTTTCCAACTTGCGCACATGACCCAACGGTGGCCCATGTATCCACCATGGTTCCACTATCCACATAGGCTCCAATATTTACGTAAGAAGGCATCATAATGACACCTGAGGAAATGTAGGAACCGTATCTAGCCACAGCATGAGGAACTACTCTGACACCAAGATCACGGTAGTTTGTTTTTAACTTCATTTTATCATGAAATTCAAAAGGGCCTACTTCTATGGTTTCCATTTTTCTTGTAGGGAAATAAAGTACAACAGCTTTTTTCACCCATTCGTTTATAACCCAATTACCCTTCTCGATTTCAGCTGTTCTTAACTCACCCTTATCTAATTTTTCAATTACTTGATCAATGGCTTCAACAGTACTCTTTTCTTTTAATAAGTTTCTGTCATTCCAAGCTTCCTCTATCACTGCTTTTAAATCCATACTACAAATATTGTAAATAATTATCATTAAAGCTGTTCTGATACTATATTTGATTAATGAATCATATTCTTGCTATTGATTATGGGGTGAAAAGAACAGGACTAGCTTTTGCTATTTATCCCATACTCATTGCACATCCATATAAGACAGTGCCTACCAATCAATTACAATCATACTTGGAAGAATACATCAAAGCAAATACCGTTAAAACCATCCTCATAGGTCTGCCTTTAAAAATGAATCAAAATAACACAGATGTAACTGAAGTGATTAATGGATATAAACTAAAACTCATGAAAAAATACCCCGAAATTAATGTGGTTATGTATGATGAAAGATTTAGTTCATTAATCGCAAAGAGAACAATGATAGAAGGTAACTTCAAAAAATCCGATAGACGAAAAAAGGAGAATGTGGATGTTATTGCAGCTACTATTATATTACAGGATTATATTCGGTCTTTAGAAATTAAAGATTATCAAAAACATAAATAACTTCATCTTTTTTTTTCATCAGATAATGCTCTCTAGCAAATTTTTCTAGAGCTTCTTTGTTTGTAGTAAGTTGAATAGTTTTTTCCTTTACCTGTTTTATCTCAACAGATTTCACTTTGTTTTGATTGGTTATTTCATTTAATTCCTTTTTCATGTCATATAACCTAAACAAGGTAGTATCTTCAAAAATCAGTAGAATTAAAAACAAGGTAACTGTGGTGTAGAAGTATTTGTTGTTCAAAAATTTAACTATAGTCATACAGCTTCAAAAGTATGATATGAAATAAGTTATTAAATTTTAGCTTATACTAGTTATTCACACCTGTTATTTGATTATTAATGACATTATTTCTTATGAATTTACATTTGATCGATATGTAAGACATTATGTCATTCATAAACGTATTGGCACATGCTTTGAAGGGTGTGTGTAAAATTTATCTAAAATGGAAAAAGGAACAATAAACGTACAAAGCGAAAATATTTTCCCAATTATTAAGAAATTTCTTTACTCAGATACAGAAATATTTCTTAGAGAATTGGTTTCTAATGCAGTAGATGCATCCCAAAAATTAATGACTTTGGCTTCTGCTGGCGAAGTGAAACATGAGGTGAAAGACTTAAAGGTAAAAGTCATCTTAGATGCTAAGAAAAAAACCATTACTATAAGAGATAATGGTATAGGAATGACAGCAGATGAAGTAAATAAATATATAAACGAAGTTGCTTTTTCTGGTGCCGAAGAATTTTTAGAAAAGTACAAGGACAAAGATCCAAATTCCATTATTGGTCATTTTGGTTTAGGATTTTATTCCTCATTTATGGTTTCAAAGAAAGTCCAAATTCAAACTCTTTCACACAAAGAAGGATCAACTCCAGTTCAATGGGAATCAAATGGAGATCCAACTTACGAGCTTAAAGAAATCAAAAAAGATGATGTAGGAACCGATATTATTCTTTTTATTGATAAAGACTCTAAAGAATTTCTAGAAGAAAATAGGTTAACAGAAATACTAAATAAATATTGTAAATTTCTTCCAGTCGATATCGAATTTGGAACCAAAAAAGAATGGATCGATGATCCAAAAGGAAAGAAAGATAAAGATGGAAATGTAGAGAAAACTTCAATCGATGTTCCTAACATTATAAACAATACTAAACCAGCCTGGATTAAAAAACCAGCTGATTTAAAAGAAGAAGATTATAAGTCATTCTATAATGAATTATATCCATTTACTGAAGAACCTCTTTTCAACATTCACTTAAATGTAGATTATCCATTTAATTTGACAGGAATACTTTATTTCCCTAGGTTGAAGAATCAATTGGATTTACAAAAAAATAAAATTCAGCTGTACAGTAATCAAGTGTTTATTACAGATTCGGTTGAAAATATTGTACCTGAATTTTTAACACTATTACACGGTGTTATTGATTCACCAGATATTCCTCTAAATGTATCTCGGTCTTACTTGCAAAGCGATGGTAATGTGAAAAAAATATCAAATCATATTACTAAAAAAGTAGCAGATAAATTAAACGGCATGTTTAAGAAAGATAGATCTGATTTTGAAAGTAAGTGGGATGATATAAATGTATTTATACAATATGGAGTGTTAACCGATGAGAAGTTTAACGAAAAAGCAAAGGCTTTCTCTTTATTTAAGAATACCAAAGAGGAATATTTTACTTTAGAAGAGTACAAGGAAAAGGTAAAAGCTGCACAAACAGACAAAAATGATAAGACAATCTTCCTTTATACACATGATAAAGAAGAACATCATTCTCTGATAAAAACAGCAAACGATAAAGGATATGATGTGTTGGTTTTAGATGGTCCGTTATCGTCTCATTATATTTCAAAAATGGAACAAGATTTAGGTGTTTCATTTGCTAGAGTTGATGCAGATACTTTGGATAAAATCATTGCTAAAGAAGAAGACATCCCATCTAAATTAGACAAAGAACAAGAGGAGTCTTTAACACCTCTTTTTGAAAAAGTTGTAGATAAAGAAAAATTTCAAATTCAAATAGAAAGTTTAAGTGAGGTAGAAAAACCAGTTTTAATTACACAAAGTGAGTTTATGAGGAGAATGAAAGAGCAGCAAGCAGTAGGCGGGGGCGGTATGCACATGATGGGAGCTATGCCAGAAATGTATAATTTGGTTATAAATACGAACCATAACTTAACATCAAAAATTGTTGATTTAAAAGGAAAAAAACAAGAAAAATTAGCTAAACAGGCTGTAGATTTAGCTCTTCTTTCACATGGCCTACTTAAAGGTAAAGATTTAACAGATTTTGTGGAGAGAAGTTTTGAATTAATATAATATGTCCTTTGGATTAGGTGGTATAATTGGAGCTATACTAGGTTTCTTTTTTACGAGAAGCATATTTGGTTCTATAATTGGTTACTTTATAGGTTCCTCATTTGACCGTGTAAATGTAAGATCTTCTGGAAATTATGATCAATTTAGAGATCGTTTTAGAAACTATCAATACACTGAAGATTATTATACCACCAGAATAACTCAAAACGATTTTGCTACTGCTCTATTGATATTGTCAGGTGCGGTAATGAAGGCTGATGGAAAAGTGTTGAAATCAGAATTAGATTATGTAAAGTCATTTTTTAGACAGCAATTTTCACCAAATTTAGCTTCAAAGTACATAAGAGACTTTAGAAACATATTGCAGAAAAATTTTGCATTGAATGAAGTGTGTAATACGATTAATCAAAGTATGCCACTACGCCAAAGAACGCTGTTAGTTCAATACTTATTTGGTATAGCAAAAGCAGATGGACATGTTTCTGAACAAGAAGAAAGTATAATAAGTACGATAGCTAATTATTTCAGAATTACCAAAGCTGAATATGAACAAATAAAATCCATGTTTTACAAAGATGTTTCTAATGCTTATAAAGTGTTGGGAATAGATCAGTCGGTAAGTGATGAAGAGCTTAAAAAAGCATATCGAAAAATGGCAGTAAAACATCACCCTGATAAATTTAATCAGTCAGGTGAAGAACAATTAAAAGCAGCTAAGGAAAAATTCCAAAAAATTCAAGAAGCTTACGAACAAATTAAAAAGGAACGAGGTTTAAAATAATGAAAGAATTTTTTCAGGTCTTTCTAAACTCATTGTGGATTATTTTTTTTCTGGCATTTATATGGATAGTACATATTGTCCAGCTAACTTTTCAATTGAATTTTACTGAATTTGGTATTCTACCACGTTCATTTTTTGGTCTAATAGGAATAGTTACTTCTCCACTTATACATTCTTTAATAGATATCAATCATATCATAAACAACTCATTCCCATTTTTAATTCTTGGATGGACATTGTTTTATTTTTACAAGCCAATAGCTTGGAGTGTTTTACTACAATCCTGGTTTTATACAGGATTATTTGTTTGGATTTCTGCAAGAAATGCATATCACATAGGGCTTAGTGGAGTGATTTATAGTTTATTATTTTTCATCTTTTTTAGTGGTGTATTTAGAAAGGACAAAAGACTTCTTACTGTGGCATTATTTGTAGTTTTTTTATACGGAAGTATGGTGTGGGGTATTTTCCCTTATGATTGGACCATTAGTTTTGAAAGCCATTTATTTGGAGCATTAACTGGTATTATTTTGGCTTATTTCAGTAGGAAGGAAGAATCCAGCTTTAAAAGGCAAAAAACACAGTGGGAGATAGAGGAGGAGTTAGGCATTGAACCTCCTGATTTTGAGTCCATGTGGAACGAGGAGGATGAACTAAATTCTTAACTCTTTGGTTTAGTCTTTTTAGGGGAAGTAACACTTACTTTAATTTCTTCTGTTTTAGCAACAAAATCAATTTTGATTAAATCACCCTCTTTGATGTTTTTTTGGATAATTTCTTCAGCAAGAGGATCTTCAATGTATTTTTGAATGGCTCTGCTGAGAGGTCTTGCACCATATTTTTCGTCAAAACCTTTGTCTGCTATATAACTTTTTGCTTTTTCAGTCAATTTTACTTGATATCCTAAAGAGTTAATTCTGTTAAATAACTTATCTAGTTCAATATCTATTATTTTTAGTATATCGTCTTTTGAGAGTGAATTAAAGATGACTACATCATCTATTCGATTTAAAAATTCTGGTGCAAAGGCTTTTTTGAGTGCATTTTCTATTACTCCTCTTGTATTCTCCTGATCATTTTCTGATCTAGCTTTGGTTCCAAATCCAACACCAGTTCCAAAATCTTGTAATTGTCTTGCTCCAATATTAGAGGTCATGATAATGATCGTATTCTTAAAGTCTATATTTCTTCCTAGACTATCTGTCATTTTACCATCATCTAAAGCTTGAAGAAGTAAATTAAACACATCAGGGTGAGCCTTTTCAATTTCGTCTAATAATACAATAGAATAGGGCTTTCTTCTGACTTTTTCAGATAATTGCCCACCTTCTTCATATCCGACATATCCTGGAGGTGCCCCGATAAGTCTTGATACAGCAAATTTTTCCATGTATTCACTCATATCGATGCGTATTAGTGCGTCCTCACTGTCAAATAAAAATTTAGCTAAGACTTTACAAAGTTGGGTTTTACCAACTCCCGTAGGACCCAAAAATATAAAGGAGCCAACGGGTTTATTCGGGTCTTTTAACCCTGCTCTGTTTCTTTGTATAGCTTTTACTACTTTTTGAATAGCTTCATTTTGACCAATAACAGTACCGTTCATGGATTCTGCCATTCGCATGAGACGACCACTTTCCTTTTCAGCAACTTTTTGTACAGGTATTCCTGTCATCATGGCAACAACCTCCGCTACATTATCTTCATTAACAACCTGTCTATGTGTTTTACTTTCTTGTTCCCATTTCTTTTTTGCCAAATCAAGTTCTTCATTAAGCTTTCGTTCAGAATCTCTTAGACGTGCAGCTTCTTCGTATTGCTGACTACGTACCACCTTATTTTTTAAGTCCTTGACTTCTTCAATCTGTTTTTCGATACTTATAATGGATTCAGGAACATTAATATTGGTAATATGAACTCTAGATCCTACTTCATCAAGGGCATCGATAGCCTTATCTGGAAGATGTCGGTCAGAAACATATCTTTCCGTCAACATCACACATGATTTGATGGCATTATCTGTATAAGATACATTGTGATGGTCTTCGTATTTTTCCTTTATGTTATGTAAAATTTG